>OBLG01000365.1_pt1 | contig 51193 bp, 73 predicted proteins | sample 1517451 | NCBI WGS metagenome assembly OBLG01 (sample SAMN04571694, study PRJEB22368) | human gut metagenome | biome: human gut; material: stool | host: Homo sapiens | place: Luxembourg | collected 2012-06-29
GACAGAGCGCAATGTGTGGGAGTTTCTAAACGAAGTTGTCAAGGTGCCTCACTGTTAATTCTGTGATTCTCATAATCCTTTCTCAGAAGTTTGCCTTCTTCGGTGCGCTTGGGAGTCAATACATTAGGCTCTCTTCCTCTGCTCGTCCACCACGCACGCTCCGACCACCACGCATCCACGTGTGGAGTTGGGGTTGCCTTTCAGACCTGCATATTTCATTGCCCTTGTGGACGTAGCCATAGAAGACCTGTTGTGCGCTATCAGCGCATATCCGTGCGGCACTTCCACTTTGATTCCGCTTGGTATCAGTACATCGTCACCCGGAAGCATACTCAGCTTCATTCCAGCGGGGACGTAGAAGTCCAGCCCTGCCGAGCATTCAGTCCCTCTTGTGGGAGTCTTCACCTCCCTAATCTTCGTTATCTTCATCTGTTTCAAAAAGTCTTTTTTGATAATGTTTCTCGTTCATCCATTGCTTATAAGTCATCCTTGATATCCACATATCGAACCTATCTTGGGCGGACAATGATTTATAGGTCGTATTTGTCCATTTGTTCTTTATGAGCCAGTCAATTGTCTCCATCCACTTCTTCTTCACGTATGGCCACCGCTCAATATCCTTTAGTTTGTTTTTGTACGAGGCCATCGGACAGAGTATGCACCCGATGCGTGTATGCCCTTGGTCATATAATTAACATACAGAGAAAATATATGCAACAGATGGAACCAAGAACAGACGGTGTTTCCAACACTATAACAAGCGTGCAGAAAGACAATATGCTGCTTGAACCTTTGCGCATCAAAGCCAACACAAGGGAAGGCTTTGCGGAGGTGGAGGAGTATGGTGCGGTCAACATCTCCCAGCCGTCATCACGTACTCGCCGAGGGCGAGTGCAGGGCAACAAGGGAGATATCATCGGCACTCTCCTCACGGGCGAGGAAAACGCAGTCCTGGAACCGAAGACGGAGGAGGTTCGCCGAGTAGCGGAGGAGGTTCGCCGAGTAGCGGAGGAGGTTCGCCGTCAGCCTTGCGGTGTGTCGGTGGATAAGGACAACAATCTGCGCCCTTATAGGCAGGACAAAGCGAAAAGCGGTATCGCAGAACTACAGACCGAGTTCGCCGAATCCGTGGGGTCAACCCTCACGTCCGCCAGACCTAACAACGTCTACGGCGACACGTTCCCATATCGCATCCGCAGACTTATTCCGCGCGAGTGTTTCCGTCTGATGGATGTCGACGATGATGACTACGACAAAATCAAAAACTACGTAAAAGGTCACAGAAAGAACGGGAAGCCGATGTACATCTCGGAGTCCCAGCAATACAAGCTCGCAGGCAACTCAATTGTGGTCGCCTGTATGGAACATATCTTCGAGCAATTGTTCTTCCCCTCCGGACGAGTGACAGAACCAAAGCAACTGGACATTTTTGACATAATCTAACAAAACTAAAAAAACAATGAACGTATTGGAACAAAGACAGGCGGAGGCGGTGGTTAGCATCGCCAAGACATTGCGCTCCCCAGATTGGGAGCAGCGCAGATATGAGATAGCAAAGGACATATTTGTGCATAGGATGATGCTTCCACAAGAGCGTCTATCACTGACCGAGGAGGGTGATGCGGAGATTGCCGTTGATTTGGCTGACGCTCTAATCGCTGAACTGAAGAAATGTAAATAGTTATGACGGACGAAGAATACAAAAGATTGAGAGAATTTGTAAAAGCAGCGTTAAAAGTTTTACCGATATGAGACAATAATTATGGAAAATAAAGAACTAAGCATAGATGAAAATAATAAAAATATGAAAGCTCAAAAATTCGGTGAGTACCTTTTGTCGCTTTCACCTTACGAGCAAAGCGTTTCCGGTCGTCGGGTAAAGGTAATCTCGGCTTTCATTGAATCCGATGCCGAATTATCGAAATCAGGCTATAACGAATATCTGTCAAAATTCGGACTCGATATTGACGATACCGATAGGAAATATATTCGAGATTTCCTATGGTTCTCCGGTGTGCGCCATTTCAAATGTTCACGCAAATCCAAAGGCAAGGTCGTTGAGAAGATTTCAACAATAACAGAATTAAACAAGAAAAAAATTTCGTCTTTTCTTGAATGGTGTAGGATTCAAAAAGACTATTCTTCGAGTTCTATTTCGATGAAACGAGACCACATGGTTAAATTCTTCCGATATTTCAACGAATTCAACCTCGCAAACTGTCGTGACTTCATGACTACTATGGAACATGATGCGCTGTCGCCTAAAACGCTAAATCTGTATATTATAACACTGAAGCAGTATGGCGAATACATTAAGAAACCTGTAACATTGAAAAAGATTTCTATTCCAAGAGCGCTATCAGTCGAGAATGTTCCAACAGAAAAGGAGTATCAAGACTTTTTGCAATGGCTCAAGAATAATGAGAAATGGCAGTTGTATTGGGTTGTAAGGATTCTTGGGAGCACCGGTATGAGACGCTCTGAACTTAATCAACTTACATGGGACGATGTTCTATCAGGTGAGTTTTTCCCATTGTGCAAAGGGAAAAAGCACCGCATGATATATTTTCCCAAATCAGTTGTAGTTGAGTTGAAATCATGGCTAAAAATTCACCCGACAAATACTTCTGACAAACTTATCATTTCAAGACGATCCGGCAAACCTATGAGCGACAGAGGGCTTTCTCAAGTCTTGAAAGACAATGCTCTCAAAGCTGGATTTCCAAAAGAAAAGGCTCATTGCCACGCATTTCGCCACTTCTTTGCAAAACAATACCTTTTGAAGACAAAAGATGTTATACAACTTGCCGAACTACTTGGGCATGAAAGTGTAGATACAACTCGGCTTTATCTTCAAAAATCGAGAATCGAGCAGAAAAAAGATATTAACAAATATGTAACTTGGTAAAAACTATGACAGAATCAAAACAGAATCTTATTAGGCTACTTAACGCAACTCTTATAAAAGTTGAAGGACTGCCTGAAATGATAGGAAAAGAGAATATCTACCTACCTGATGGGTTTCATATCGACATAGAGTTTATGACTGCTATTTTACAGTATATAACAGAAGCTGTATCAGCTGGAAATACTCTAATGCTGTCCCTTCAAAAACTTCTTGGCATTGAGCCAGATGAAAACAAAGCCGTCAATAAAAAAATCAAGGATGGCAAGAAATTGGGAGTTGGAGAAGTATTGAAAAATTGTAAGTTTGAGGACAACATTCTACGGCTTCCAGACGTACAACTTAATCCGAACTCCTACGCTGAGGTTAAGAAATGGATAATGGAGGCTGGAGGCAAATGGAATGGTGGTAAAATTCAAGGTTTCACATTTGATTTTGACGCTACTCGAGTTGTCGAGATTCTTATGAGTGGCAAGAGGTGTAACTTAAAGAAAGAGTTTCAGTTTTTCTCTACACCTCCAGCTCTTGCAGAATGGCTCGTTTCTTTATCGGATGTGAAGCCTGAACATGCAGTTCTTGAGCCAAGTGCTGGGACTGGAGCGATAATCAATGCAATACACAATATTTGCCCTGGCGTTGTTGTAGATGCTTTTGAGCTTATGCCCGAGAATAGACAAGCACTTGAAAAGATGAAAAATGTAAATATTGTTGGAGAAGATTTCACTAATGGTGTTCCACGTTTATATGACCGCATTTTTGCTAATCCACCATTTTCTAATAATCAAGATATACGACATGTATGTATGATGTATGACGCATTGAATCCGAATAATGGAGAAATGTGTGTTATTACTTCTCGTCATTGGGTAGATGCGTATGAAAAAGAATGCCAGCAATTCCGCAACTGGCTTCAGGAGATTGGCGCAGAGACTCATGAGATTCCAAACGGAGTTTTTGATGAATCTGGTACTAATGTCGCCACTATGGCTATTGTAATTAAAAGGAATTGAATTAACAAATATATTTGACTATGAAAGTAAAATTCAAGAAACTAACGGAATCGGCAATTATGCCGACAAAAGCGACGGCAGGTTCTGTCGCCTATGACCTCTATGCCGACAGCGATACCATTGTGCTGCCTGGAAGAAGTGCTATATCAACCGGCATAGCAATCGAACTGCCTTATGGCTATCTTGCCGATGTGCGTCCTCGAAGCGGTTAAACGACAAAAAATGAATTAAACGCAAATAAATGAAACTAAACGCAAAACAAATGAAGTATAGAATTAAAAAGTACAATCTTGTTTTTGGCGATTTAAGAGAACCGCTGTTGTGCAAACCATTGTCATCCACCTTGTGCTATGATGCTATCATCTATGCTGTACAAGTAAAGAAATGGTACGGCTGGGTGACTGTCAAGGAATACGACGAAGGCTCCGACTCAGATTTCGCCCTCAGCCAAGCGGAAGAACTTTTAGAATTTTTAAATCAATAAAGAATGAAAAAGAAATACAAACTTACAGAAGAAACATTAGCGGTTGACGGGTACGTCCTGCACCGCATAATAGCTCTCCGAGACTTCGGAGGAGTCAAGAAGGGAGACTTAGGTGGCTTTATAGAAAAAGAATCTAATTTAGCTCACGACTTGAATTGTTGGATTTATAATAATGCAGTAGTACGCGGCAATACGGAAGTCTGCGGCAATGCGGAAGTCTACGGCAATGCGGAAGTCTGCGGAGAAGCGAAAGTCTGCGGAGAAGCGAAAGTCTGCGGAGAAGCGAAAGTCTGCGGCGATGCTATGGTCTACGGCTATGCGAAAGTCTACGGCAATGCTATAGTCTGCGGCAATGCGAAAGTCTACGGCAATGCGAAAGTCTACGGCAATGCGGAAGTCTTCTGCAATACGGAAGTCTGCGGCAATGCGGAAGTCTGCGGAGAAGCGAAAGTCTGCGGAGAAGCGATGGTCTACGGAGAAGCGAAAGTCTGCGGAGAAGCGATGGTCTACGGAGAAGCGAAAGTCTGCGGCAATGCGAAAGTTGAAAAAAAATCCGACTACATCGTGTTCAAGAATTGGTGGAGTAGTGGAAGATATTTTACTTGGACACGCTCGAACGATATGTGGTCTGTTGGGTGCTTTTACGGTACGGGTGAGGAACTTATCAAGAAGGCTTATGCTGACAGCGAGGAGAAAGGTCGTGAATATGCGAGAATAGTTAAATATGTAAAATCGATTAAGTAAGAACTAAAATGAAGAAGTACATTATCAAAAACGCAGATGGAAGCGAGCAGACTGTTATGCGAGCCATCTACAATTCACGTAAAGAAGCTGGAGAAACCTTGATGGACTACATTTGCGACCACAACGAAGATTTGGACATTGACGATGACGATTATTTGTCGCCGTTTGATTTCGTCCTTGAAGAAGTTGAATGCAAGGATGTGAACGAAGTCATCACATCCTTTGATAGCGCAAGGAAAGCCCTTGGCGGCAAGCCGAACACGGACTTCTTCGTTGTGAAGAGAAAACTTTCTGGGAAAGTTGCCAATCTTGAAGATGTTGCAAGACTTGTAACCGACATCAACCCCAAACATATCAAGACACTAATTGCTCTAAATGAACTGTTTACCATCGCTGAAGCATGGAACAAGGAAGATGGCTTTGTGCCTGATTTCTCAAATAGAAATCAATGGAAGTATTTCCCTTGGTTCACTTACAACAATGATGCTGCGGGCTTCGTCTATGCGTCTACGTATAACACGGCTACGAATGCGTATGCGACTCTCGGTTCTCGGCTTTGCTTTAAAACACCTGAGCGTGCTGAACAATTTGGTAAACAATTTGAAGACCTTTACAACAAGGTCCTTTTATAAAAAACTAAAGTAATGATCAAGCAATACAGAATGTGGCTCCTCCGCCAGCAGAGGCGGAGGGCGCAGAAAAGAAATGAAGAAGTGTGCGCGAGCCTGTCCGTCAGACTTATTGACGGATCGTTGTACATCGCCAACGGCTGCACGCTTATCCATAAGTTCTCAACCGACAATTCCGTCGGTGAAGTTATTAACCAAATTAACGAGATAAGGAGAATGAATCTATGAGAAAAGAGATTAAGAGCGTGTTGAAGAAGCTCGCAGGCGAAGCTCCTGAATTTCGCGAATGTTTCAAGAAGCCGTTTGTCTATGGCGAATGGATTGTCGCAACGGACGGATATGCGTTGATACGAGTTAAGTCGCAAGGAAACAACGGCGGCTACTCGCCACTAACTAAGCAAATTGATATTGATCATAGTTTTCCCTCTAAGACTTGCAACTGCTTGGTGGACATCGAGCAATTGCAAGAAAAATTAAAGAGCAAAAAATACGGCGCTTGGGGAGACTTTTTGACCGTTTGCGAAGAGTGTGGAGGTATTGGAAGGGTCAGGGGTACATACACTGATAGACTCGGAAATGATTATGAGATTACAGGAGTATGTCCAATATGTGGCGGATACAGTTTTTCTGAGCGAAAAGGCGTGGTTAAGATTGCCGACGCAATCGTCAAGCCGAAATATCTGCTTCTCTTGTGCGAGTTGGCAAAAGCGACAGACGGAAGAGTTTTGTTGCTGAATAGAGGCGATGCAGAGCGACAACGCTTATATTTCCAGATAGGAGAAGATATAGAGATGGTTATAATGCAGGTGCGACCGTCGGTTGCTCGGCAAGAGGAATTGTTGTTTGAATTTAAAATTGATTGAAGAAAATGGAAACAAAAAAAGGAACGCCGATAATCGGCACACACAACACGATGACCTATCTCCGACCGCAGAAGTGGTATGGATGGTTCATGATACCATTCGCCCGGTGTCAGCGCAAGACAATCGAGCAGCAGTGGAACGATGGCGCACGATGCTTCGACTTGCGCATACGCTTCACCAAGCAGGGCGAACCCTACTTCGCTCACGGACTCTACGAATGCACGCACGAGGTCAAGCCTATCGATGTCTTGACGCAGTTGGACAAACTGATACTCCGCGATGGTCAACGTGCCTTTGTTCGTCTGATTCTCGAAGACCCAGACAAGCAAAACCATAATGTCTTTTACTTCAAGGAGTTCTGCCAAGTGTGGAGTAACGACAACATGATGCACCTCTTCGGTGGCAACCGCAAGGGCGACTGGGCGCAGATTGTGGAGTTTGACTACAAGCCGAACCTTACCCAGTATGTAGGCTCCATGATGGAGGACGCTCGATGGTATGAGAAGTTTATGCCTTTCGCCTATGCGTGGAGGCGCAACAAGAAGAACAAGCAGAACCCACAAGGCGATATTGCTATTTATGATTTTATTTAATAAAATAATAGTTATTATAATTTTATTTCTTATAGCTGTTGCTTATACTATCTTTTTGATTGGTGCTTTAACACACGATAGAAAGTTAGTTAAGTTTGCGATTATTACACTATTTATACTTTTTACATTTTTACTAATAACACCATTAATAACTTTGTTATGACAAGAAAAGAAGTAAGAGACTATTTACGGACTTACTGCGATATAGACTTAAGAGAAGAATACTGCACATTGGAGAATGTTTTGAATCTAATTCCTAACGTTCAAGATGTAGAGCAGAGTGAAGAATTCTCCCTCAACGTTCCAATCAATGAGCATTGCTTTGATTATTTAGCAGAGAGCAACTGGCTATCTGGTGATTTGGTTATATCAAGAAATAATAACGGAAACTGGACGCTGGATTGGGATTTTGATGGAATGGTTGGCATTTTGCCACAGGGTAAAGACCTTATGACTGCCGCGCTTTATATGTGTGAGTTCTGTGCCGTCAACGGAATCGGATTGAACATTAAAAACTTGAAGAATAACATTTAACATTATTAACCTCCCTCTGTTAACCCCAGAGGACAACAGTGAGGAAGCATTGGTTTCCTCCCTTTCTTTTTCCCAATGATACTATTTCCCATCAGACTGACGGCAGCGACCGCAAGACGCACTGCCGTGGCTCCGGAGCTGCCACCAAAACCGCTCCAACCTTGCGAGGTCAGAAACCTCGTGCTTAAACCATTGTTCATTGCACTGCTCACGATCCGTGAGGCGGAACGGCTCAGATACCTGTGCTTCAATTTCAAAACCGACAAGGACGGCAATCTCATCTACAAGCGTGTCAGTTGCGACCTCGGTAACGCCATTCGTGACCTCAATAAGGAATTGACAGGAGGAATGTTCGGTGCGGAACTGCAATTGATGCAGTTCTTAGAATACCGCTTCTTCGAGGACACGAAGAAGGTGTTCTCGCTACTCCGCCTTAACGTGGAGGAATTTATCCGCTCTCTCAATTACGATGTCGAGGATTCCGACATAAACGCACAGAGTGAGGTGGTGCGGTTTCTCTCGCTTATGGCGATTGAGTTTGCCGAGGAATACACGGAACGCCTTGCAGCCGCGTGTGCGGAAGTGCCGCTGAAGATCACTCCGCCAAGCATAAACAATCTCGTGGCGATACAAAAAGCGTGCATCGCCATCGAGGAGAAGAGCGTGGCAGCACAGGTGAACGAAGTGAACAAACGCAAGCGAGCGACATTGGAGGCTTGCATTGACGCTGCCATTAGAGAACTGAAGAGCATCAGCGTGGCACAGGCGGACAAGTTCCGTTGCTGTGGTGTGTGCGCCAACTACAGATATGAGGTCGCCGCAAAAGGCAGATGCAAGTGGCCTTCATACAACGCGTCACAGATGCGCCCTGCGTGCAAGCGGTTCGAACGAGTAAACGAGAATTTGAGATAGATGAAGAAAACAAGTTTTGGCGTACCTTATAAAGGTAGCAAGAATAAGATTGTGGAAAGTCTGATAGAACGTCTTCCGTCTGCATCAAATTTTGTAGACCTTTTTTGCGGTGGATGTGCGATGACGCATGCCGCCCTTCTCAGTGGCAAGTAGAAGAATATTACAGACGCCTTGAACCTGTAAATTTGTTCAACTACGAGAAATAGATACATAAATAATCCGTTTCGGTTTTGTTAAGTCATTGGATATTATTATCTTCGTATCAAACTATGTATTATGGAAAACGATTTAATCATTAATGGCAAGGATGCCTACAAGACGTGGAAAGTCTGCATGGGCAGCAAGTTTCTCGACAACCTTGAAACACCTCCGCCTTTGAAAGACTACATAACAAGCGGAAGCCGCACGGAAAATGGGCAAAGGGTAATCGTTTCGCCGAGGATAGACTCACGGGACGTGTCCCTTTCCTTCACCGTTTCCGGCACCGACAGGAATGACTTCATCCGCAACAGGGACGGATTCCTTTCCGTCCTCCAGGGTGGCACGGTGGAAATACGTGTGCCTTCTCTCAATGGGAATACGTATCGACTTGTGTACACAGGAAAGAATGCCTCTTACGCTATGAACAGGATGCGCACTTTCGCTACTATCACCGCCAAATTTATCGAACCAAATCCGATGAACAGATGATGGGAGGAGGCAAGATTCCGCTTATCCGGCTGAGAGAAATAGCGGAGATGCGGAGGGCGTTGGATGTGGAAGAAGCGGACTTGGTAAGCCCGCTTGTAAACGATTGCAGACTCATCCCAAAACTGTACAAATGGTACGAAGCCAACGCTACAGAGCGTGACGCCATTATGTTCCGCAAGAAGTTCGTGTTCCTTGCGTTGTGCTTGTTTTCGATGCGGACGCTTACCGGATGCCGTATGCCTAAAGGGATGAGGGCGAAATTGAAACAGATATTCCCCGACCTTGCATCCGGATGCTCAATATCCAATTATATGCGGAATCTTGTAGTGGAATATCTGTATTATCCGGACTTCCACGAAGACATAGACCGCCTCTATTCCGCCGCTTGTGAGGAATTGTCTAAACATAACGGCGCTTTGTTTGACACCGACCGTGAAAAGCCGTGATTGTTTGCGGATTATTTAAGATATTCGCAATATGACAACGATTTATGACAGCACAGGCAAGGAGCGCGCGACGGTGGTCGTGGGCAGCGGTTCTGTGCGGCGGTTCGCGCTCATGGGCGATGACTATGTGACGCTGAAATTCGTGGTCGCCGAGCCGCTTTACATTGCAATCGGCGACTACATCGATACCGACTTCGGTCGCTTTGTCATTGTCTCCGACCAGAAGCCGAACATCAGCAAGACGACAGGCGGATATGAGTACGAATTGAAATTCGAGGCACCGCACTGCGCGTGGAAAAACAAAATCTCGATGCTTGTCTACAAACAGAAAGTAGGCAACGTGGAGAAGCGTTACCGCAAGGAATCGTCGTGGAATCACACAGCCGACATCATCACACAGGCAGAAGCGGCAATCATCGACAATCTTGACTGCTTGGGAATGGACTACCGCGTGCAGTTGCGCGGAGTCGATGAAGACACAGCGAGCAAAAGCGTGCTTGTGACATACGACAATACAAGCATATACGACGCACTGACATTGATTGCCGACGCTTTCGATGTTGAGTGGTGGATTGTCGGGAACATCATCTACTTTGGCAAGTGTCAATTCGGAGAGGAAACGGAATCCGTAGACTTGACACTCGGTGGCAATGTGAGCGATATGGGCAACGCCAAGTCTTCAGCCGACTTCGCCACAAGGTTCTACGTCTACGGCTCTGACAAGAATCTGCGCAACTACCGCAAGAACGACCGAGGCGAGAGTGTCGCTCTCGGTGTAGTCACCGACAGGCTGATGCTGCCGAAAGGCACGGACTACATAGACCTGTACAAGTATGACACTGAGGGCAACCGCGTGTACATCACGGACAGCGCATATACCGCCGACACAAACACGGAGATGCCTTCCGAGGAAGTCGTGGAGAATACGATCGTCTTCGATGATGTCTATCCAAAGCAAGACGCTACGATTACCGATGTGTTCGTGTATCGTAAAGCGCCGATTAAAGACAGCGAAGGAAACGTTGTCAAGAAAATCCCTATCTATTGGTGCAAGGTTGACGGCTTCATCTTTGACCGCAAATATCTGCTCGAAGGGAAAACGATTCAGATGATGTTCCAAAGCGGCTTGCTGTCGGGAATGACATTCGACGTCACATTCAACCCAGCGAACGATGCAGTGAAGCACCCCGACGGAAGCGTGAACAAAGACGCGCAGCGGTGGGAGCTTGTCTACAATACCGACTACGGGCGTGAGTTGCCCGATGAGACGCTGAAGCCGAGTGCCGGCGACAAGATTGTTTTTATCAACTTCGATGCCAAACTTGTGACGGAGGGCGATATGGTTGCCGATGCAGAGAAGAAACTCTACACCACCGCCGTCGACTACATCAAGAAACAGGCTACCGACAATCAGACATACGACTGCACGATTATGTGCGACGTGGCTCGTGACGGGTTCACGCTCGATGTCGGTCAGCGTGTGCGTCTTGTCAACGCCGCGTTCTTCCGCACACCGAGGAAAAGCCGTGTCATTGGTTGGGAGATTCCTTTGGATATACCCTACGACAACCCAGTGTACACCATAGGCGAGGCGGTGAGCTATTCCACCATAGGCACGTTGTCAAAGTCGGTGGAGGCTCTGACTGCACAAGGACAGCGCAGAGAATCGGAAAGCGGCGGAGTGTATCTCATCCGCTCCTACGATAATGTGACACCAGCCTCTGACTTGAACGCCTACTCGGCACTCCGTGCGCTGCGTCAGTTCGTCAACGCGGTTGACGATGATGATGTCGCTGGCTTGCTGACGTTCGCCAAAGGCTTGCAGTCGGCTGGCTTTATGGAAGGCTCTTTCGGGCGTGGCTTTGAGCTGATGAAAGACCGAAACGGACGCTCCTACTTGGAGATTGACGAGATATTCGTGCGGATGCGTGCCGTGTTCGAGTCTTTGGAAATCAAGCACGTCAGCCACGTCGGCGGCGAGAACATCCTCTCCCCCGCTGGCATTGAGTGCTACAGGGTTGAGACTGTGCCAGCGCAGATAGGATTGCGCAGCAGTGACGGAGCGGACTTGCTCGACAAAGACGGAGAGCAGTTGACGGCGAAAGCCACGGACACGAACGTCTACCGCTGCTACTTCAAGACTACCGACGGAGAGCGGACGATATACAATCAATTCGCGGTGGGCGACCTTGCTCTGTGCCGCGAGTTCAACACGAAGAAGAATGCCGACGGAACGACCCTCGGACGCTACTATTGGCGTGCCGTGGTCGGTGTCGGCACTGACTATATAGATTTATCGATTACCGACTGCCTTGAAGGCTCTGACGTTCCGATGAAGGGCGACACGATCGTATGTTTGGGAAACAAGTTCGACAAGGCGCGTCAGAATGCGGTCGTGGTATCGTCATACGGCGTGGGAAGCCCGTCTATCAAGATGTATCAAGGCATCAAGACTTTCGCGCTTTCGGACGACAATGCGCCTGTGATTATCTCCCCAGACGGGAACAAGTTTACAGGCGATTTCGTTAGCCGTAGCGGTGACAATATTGTCAATATCATCAACGGCAAGGCGAAGGTGTACACAGAGAAGCCCTCGTTCCAGCCGTACAAGGTCGGCGACTTATGGGTGAACGCAACTGATGGAACGTATAAGAACGAACTGCTCCGCTGCGTTTCCAATGCGAAAACGTTCACATATCAAGGCAAGCTGAACTATCTGTACAATATTGATGATTGGGAGCCGTCAAACGGCTACACGTCGAAGATAAAGCAGACTTCAGACGCAATCAAGATGTCGGTGTATGCGCTCGGTCAGCCGAAACGCAATTACGCTACACTGCCGCAGACAATGACGTTGACGGTTGCAAAGCCCTCGCTCGGCAACGCAAGCGGAAAATACATTGTCGGAAGTATCATTACCGACGGCTTGGCGTATACGCAGCAGTTGTACTTGTCGTTCTCCGTCACCACGGTTGTCGACTCGCTTATTGCCGCTCTGCCTGTGCGTATGGATATTGTCTGCGGAACATCGGTGGTCTACACCACCGAGTTCGAGACGAAGAAAGGTGTATCAGTGTCGGCGACGAAGAAAGACATCGTGTTGACGGTCGAAGAATCGTGGCTGTCGGTCGGAGCATTGTCGGTGGTATTGTCAAGCAAGAGCATCGCCACGGTGACGCTGACGGATTTCCGCGTGTGTCTTGTCCCCAACACTTCGTACTCAGAGGCTCAGGAACTGAAGCTTGAACGCACGGGAATCGACATCGTGAACGAGCGAATCTTGCTGCAAGCGGACACCACGGAGTTTGTCGGCAACGACGGAACTACACGTGTGCGGATTTTTGGAAGCGACGGCAAGATAAACGCTGAGATGATTGACGCTGACAGCATTGTCGCAAAGCGTCTGCAAGCGAAGACAAGTCTCGGCACGGTTGATATTGACAACGGTGCCATATTGCTGACTGACGCGAACGGAAAGCCGAGAATGCGCATATCGGGGGGCAATCTCACCGCTTCGGCTTCGTCGGTCGACATCCCGATGAAGCTGTACACAGAAAAGATTGATGTGGACGGGAACAAGGACTACTACCACGCGGAGATTGCATTGCCCGAAGCAAGCGGCTATGTCTTCAAGACAGCCAACGGAGCGGTGGCTAAACTGCCGACAATAAAGCTTGGTGTGTCGGAGCTTATATCAGATGCGTTGGCATACCCAGGAGGGCGCATCCGTGTATGGCTCGAACTGCTGCTTGACGGCAAGGTTATCGGTGCGCTTGATAAGGAAGCCGCCGCTACCGACTTGTCTGTCTCGGGGACGCTCACCCTTGATTCGCTCTCGGTGTCACTCTCCGAGGGAATCCACTCTATCACCGCCAAGGTGTGGTTCTTGGGCTATGGAAACGCTATCACTTCGGCATCGTTCCACATCGAGCCGAACGGCAACATCTTGGTGACATATCCGACAGATATGGTGGAAATCGCAGCGGACGGATTCCGCGCCGCCACCGCTGGCGGAACGTACATACAGCAGACTGCCGAGGCTTGTGTGATGGCTTATCAGCAATACCGCTTGGAGGTGTCGGGCAAGGGCATCCGTGTCACGGCTGACGGAAACAATTGGAAAAACTTAATATAGCGTGAATAGTATGATTAGAATAGTAAGAGGAAACAGATTTCGGCTGCTGATACCGCTCGAACTGACAACGACAGAGGGCGGAGTGAGCAAGACTGAGAAATACACGCCGACGGAACAGTGCCGCGTGTGTGTCCGCAAGGCATCCGCTTCCTACGATGTTCCGCACTCTGTGCAGGACACGAACGTGCTTGTCGTTGACATCGCCGCCGACTTGCTCGGCAACGGGACGTATGCGGTGGAGGTGACTGACAAGGATGTGCGCTCAATGCGCCTTGCTCAATTCGCTGTCGTGGAGACGACGGAGGAGGCGGACATCAAGCAGCCGACGGACTTTGAGTTGCAGACCGCCGCACTTGACGCACAGGTGTTTTTCGGCGGGATTACGGAGAACGACGTGAAGCGGATTGTCGATGAGCATCTTGGCATTCCAAAGGACGCGAACGGAGAAATATTAATAACAAAAGAACATAGTTGATTATGGCATATCAGATTAATTTGACAGGACAGGAGATTGACGAGCGGCTCCAGAACATAGGCACTGCCGAGGATGTGGCGGCGGCTGATGGAACACTTTACGCTCGTATTAGCAAGGATGCTGACGACATCGATAAATTGAGGGTTGCAGTAGGTCACATAGATTCCGCTCAGACAGCGACCGACAAGACCGTGACGCAGCACACGGCGGACATCAGCACGTTGCAGAGGGCGTTGAAAACGAAAGCCAACCTTGTTAACGGCAAAGTGTCGGTATTCGAACTTCCTATTGCAAATTCGTTAGAAATTCCTAATAATAGAACAAATCCAACAACGTTTGCAGTTAACGAGGCTATTAACGATAAGATTGTAGGTCTGCTCCATTGGCAAGGGGTGAAGTCTACTACTTCTGAAATCAAGTCTATCACATCTGCTAAAAAAGGTGATGTATGGCATTCAAACGGAGATGGTTCAGAATGGGTATGCACTGAAGATATATCTACAGTCAATGATTCTGCGTGGACTGAACTCGGCACTCCTATTGATTTGGGTGGATACTATACCAAGAATGAGGTTGACAAGAAGGTCAAACCGCTTGCCGACAACATAGGCAGTGATAGTGATGCTGCTTCTGCTAATGGTTCTCTGTATGCGAGCAGTGTAAGGCAGAAGCCAAGGAGTGGTTGAAGGAACATCCGAACGGCGATTTGCCGTCATTGCCGCAAGTGGAAGAAGTGACGGAATATCTTTCGGAAACAACTGACGATGTTGTGGGGGAGGGGCAATGAAAAAGGCAGCAAGGGCGAAGCCCAACACTGACCATTATAGTACGCACGGGCGGAAGCCCAACACTAACTATTACACAACAAATATAGAAACAATATTGGAAACCACAAAATGAAGGAAGAAAAAAATGACAGGAACGGCAGTTAATAACAGTGTGCGCATAGGCACGGCAAGTATGGGAGTGTTCATCGGAGAAATCAGCACACTGCTTTGGAATGTGCGGTGGCTGATGCTCCTCGCTGGAGTGCTGATTATCGTAGACTTGTGGCTCGGTGTCCACAAGAGCATCTCCAACAACGTTGACATCCGAGCGAGCCGCGCTCTGAGGAGAACGATGATGAAGATAGCCGACTATTTGTGCGTCGTGATACTCGGTGCGGTGGTCGGCAAGGCACTCGGAGAACCGCTCGGATGCTCCGCCATCGTAATCGCCGTGGTGCTTATGTCGATAGCGTGCTTGTGCGAGCTTGACAGCATCATCAGCAACTGGGGCGAAATCAAGGGAGTCAAAATCAACTTCTTCAAAATTATTCTCGGTCTTGTAGGCTACAAGCGCAAGGAACTTGGAGAAGCACTAAAGGGAACAATCACAATAACTAAAAAACGGAAAAAATGAAATATTTCACACTTAACGAACTGACACGGAGCGACACCGCCACAAAGAATAAGATAGACAACACACCGACTGACGATGCGGTGAAGAACTTGACTGCACTTGTTGACAACGTGCTTGACCCTTTGAGGGAGATGTACGGCAAGCCGATATACATCTCCAGCGGCTACCGATGCCCACGGCTGAACAAGGCGGTCGGAGGTGTCGCCGGCTCACAGCACAAGACAGGACAAGCGGCGGACATCAATCAGCGAAGCCGCGAGGAGAATGCGCGTATCTTCAAACTGATTGAGGAGAACCTTGACTTCGACCAACTGCTGTGGGAGAATGGAGGTCAGTGGGTACACGTCAGTTTCCGTGCTGACGGCAAGAACCGAAGACAGGTGAAACGATTATGGAAAAAGTGATATGAGAGATGACGAGAAATGCAGATACATCTGCGTGGTGATAGGCTGGGTGCTGATTGCCATCCTTGCGGTGATGTGCCTCGGATGCAAATCGGTGCAGTATGTACCCGTTGAGACGGTTCGCACCGATACGTGCTACGTGAACAAGATACGCACTGACTCAGTGTATGTGCGCGACTCGGTGGTCGTGGAGCGCGGCGGTGACACAATCAAGGTGACTGCGTGGCGGTGGCGCGAGCGGTACGTTACGCAGCACGACACCGTCTATCGGAGCAGAACGGACAGCGTTGCCGTGCCTTACCCAGTGGAGCGGAAGCTGTCACGTTGGGAGAAGACGAAGCAGGACATCGGTGGCATAGCCATCGGTGCGTTCATCGCCGTTGTGTCGGCAGTGGTGATTTGGTTGGCGGTAAAGAAGATGAAGAAATGAAAAAGCTCCCGACATAAATAAAATATCACCACAACATCCTATTTATCTACACACGTTCCGTGCGGTGTCGGGAGCCAATTATGCCTGAATCGCACGGACGTTTTGTGTCTTGTCTAAAGATAAAGCGGATGTTGTGGTTCGGCAAAGTTAGTAAATTAAATAGGGAAATCAAATGAAAACAATCGAAATCTTTGCCGAGGCGGTGAAATTCGCCTCAGAAGCATCCGACATTCCGAGCGACAGGATATTGTCGGAGAGCCGCGATGCTGACGTTGTGGACGCAAGAATGCTCGTTATTCAGACGCTTTACGACATAGGTCTGTATCCGCGGAGGATAGCCGAGCTGTTCGGAATGACGCCATCCAATGTGCGTCATCTACTGACTGCTGACAATCGGAAAGCAACAAACAAAATCTACGCAAACAACTTGCAAGCACTACGCAAGCACATAGCAAGCATCTTCTTTGACACCGAGTGATTCCGTGCGATATTTGCATCACTGGCAATATTGCCAGCGTCTTAAAATCAATATTTATGGAATCAAAAACTTATGTTTTCGGCGAGAACGGCAACAACGGAATGATGTCGCTTCTTGCTCCGCTGATGCAGAAGAGCGGTCTCGATCCGAACTTGCTTCTCGCTATGAACCGCAACAACGGCGGATTCGGCGGCGAGGGAGGTTGGTTTATGTGGGTAATTTTCCTGTTCTTCCTTATGGGTTGGGGAGGCAACGGCTGGGGTTTCGGTCGCAACAACGGCGGAGGCATAGCCAGCGAAATCAACAACGATTACGGGCGCAGTCTTCTGATGGACGCAATCGGCGGAAACCGCAATGCATTGAGCAACCTTGCAACGCAACTCAATTGCACCGAGGGTCAGATTCAGAGCGCAATCGCTGCTTTGACATCACAAGTGCAGAGTGTAGGCAACCAAGTCGGAATGTCGGGGATGCAGGTAATCAACGCGCTTCAGCAAGGGAATATGCAGATTGCCCAGCAGATAGCCAACTGCTGCTGCGAGAACCGTCTTGCGATGTGTCAGCAGACGAACACCCTGCAAGGCGCAATCAACAACGTTTCCGTAGGACAGGAGCGCGGCTTCTCTTCGGTAGCGTATGAAACACAGCGTCAGACGTGCGACATTGAGAAATCCATCAAGGAGGCGACAGACAAGATTGTCGCTGGACAAGCGGCAGCGGAAATGCGCGAGATGCAGAACAAGATTGACATTCTCCGCGAGGAGAACGGAACGTTCAAGTCGTCGGCAATGACCTCGCAGATTGTCGGCAGTGCAATCGCTCCACTCAATGCCGCTCTTGCTGGACTGCAAAGCGAAGTGGCAGGAATCAAATGCAAATTGCCCGAAACTGTAACCTTGAGCTATTCACAAGCAACCGCAGTCCCGAACTGTGTTGCAGCGCAGATGGGCTTGTACGGACTGAACGGCACTACCTTTTGGACATAGAAAGGAGGGCGCTATGACTTTCCGAGCATTTACATTCGTCAATAGGCGCGGCTCTGCCGCCATATCGACAACAGGCGTGAAAGTGAACGCCGACAGCGTGGTGTTCTCGTTCGCCAACCACGCATTCGTCAACGCGTGGTATCGCGGCACTCTGTTCGTCGACTTGGTGCAAGCCGTTCCGACAGGCACGACAGGCACACTGCCCGTCCTCTTCGAGACCAACGGAGTGACGAAAGCCGTCACTAAATTCAATGGCGACGCACTGACTGCCGCCGACATTCCAGGAACTGGAGTGGTGCAGTTATGGTTCGACCGCCAAACCGACACCTTGCAATTGATGTCGGGAATTGTTTAACCAAAAAAAGCAACAGATATGTTCAGTGGATTAAGACAGAACGCATTGATATACATCCTCGAGAAAGGGGAAACCCCGACATTGAAAGTCGGACAAGTGGTATCGGTAAGCAATCCGACACCGAGGTACTCACAACCGACAAATCCATATTCGGCATTCTCGCAGAACGTGGAGCAAGTGGTCGACATCTCGGTGAAGACCGACGACGGAACGGCGGTTGACTTCAAGCAGCTTCCCGCCTCGCTCGCCATAGCCAATCAAGGGAGCGTTGTCGTCGCAGACAACAAGGAGGCAATGACATCGGAGGTGGAAGCGATGCTCAGAACGTCGCGCAGCGTTGTCGAGAGTGTGGACTACCATAAGCGAGTTATCGGAGCGTGCGACACTATGTTGCAGACTCTCAACCCTCAATTCGCCAAGGAGCGCGAGCAAGAGCAGAAAATAGGCTTGCTCGAGGAGAAGGTCACAGGAATAGAGGGAACATTGTCGGACATACGTTCGATGCTGTCAAAGGCACTGAACACGTCTGTCGCGAAAACCAAAAACTGAAACGACTATGGGATATATGATTGAAATCACTGAAGACAAGCTGGGAACGCTTGCCGAGAACGCGGAGAAGATGCTCCGCTATGGTGGAAAGGTTATGCAGTGCATAGATGATTTGCACCGCGGAAGCGGACGGATGGGCGAACGTCACTACGACGACTACCGCACCATGGGCGACTACCGCGAGAAGTGGAACGATGATGATGACCGCGACCGCTACGGAGAACGCGGCTATCGTCGCAGATATTAGAGAGCGCTATGAAACATCGTGAGCCTCTTGACTTGTACGACACGAAGCCGCACGGGATGTCAGAATACCTCAGACACAACGGGTGGCACTTCAACCGCCGTATGTGCGAGTTCGCCGTATCGCTTATGCGCAAGGACGGCAAGCGCATCGATCCGTGGCGGAAGGAAGATGTCGACGAGTTGCTGAAGTCCGCATCGGTGCAGATTGACTGCACAGACCACGACTATGTGTATGTGGCGAATATGGCTAAGGCTGACTTCCTCGGCGGATGTCTTGCGGACAACACCGCAGTAGCGAAGTATGTGAGTGATGTTTTGGGCGATGAAGACCAAGCCGACGGCTTTATTTTCAACCGCTTCTATGCCGACTGCGCTCGCAACGGAGTGGGCATTCCGTGGGAGGATGTGCTGTGATACGGCTTACGCTTGACATAGTGAGTTATGGGTGGACGGCGGAGGTGTTTCTTGCCGTCCATTCTTTTGACGCAGACGCGGTTCTTGCCTGTCTGCGTGCGATAGACTGCGACGATGAGTATTTTATCAAGGCGGAGGAGAACTTACGTCAGAACCGCTTAAACCGAGGTCTGACGTACAGCAACATCGCCTTACGGAGGTCGGTGATGGTTGTAGGTGCTGCTTCGTCCGCGTCGGAGTTTGCAAATTCGCTCGTCCACGAACTGCACCACCTTGTAGCGCACATCTGCGAAGGCTCCAATGTGGACTTGTCGAGCGAAGAAGCGTGCTATCTCGCTGGCGGTCTTGCCCAGTTGATACACAATGATGCCGCGCCGCTCCTGTGCGATTGTTGCAGAAAGAAGAAAGGGAAACATTGTAAACTACCAACAAACTAAAGATTTGTTGGCTTTAGACGCTAACAAAAGAGGGAATAGTGGTTCAATTCCTCCCAGAAGCTAAAGACTTCTGGGTTTCCTTGAACCAAGTTTTATGAAGAACGACATCATCAAGACACGGAAAAAGAATAGCCGTCACGCTATCGACTTATATCGGATTGTGCCACGCCGAGAGCGTGCGGCGGACATTGAACGCTTTGTCCGTTGTTTCGGCATCGCAGCGAACGACATCAAGAATCCGAAACAAGTCTGCGACAATCCGTCGTAGGGCGATGTTCGACAAAAAAAGAGGCTGCACGATATGTGCAACCCCTTTCGGTGTGTGGTGGTGTGGTCTTGCTATCTTGGGATCAAGACCAGAGAGCAGTCAAGAGCCTCGCATAGGCTTAGTATCGTATTAAGACTTGCGTTAAGGTTGCCGCCTTCAATCCGTGCTATGTTGGAGCGAGCGACACCGCTCTTCTCGCTGAGTTCCATCTGCGACATTTCCTTGCCTGTCCTTGCTTGCTTTAGTGCCTTGCATAGGCGCATCCGTGCCTCTGCCTCCGCCTTGCGCTTGCACACCTTGTGGTAGGTGTCCTCGTCATCAATTACTATCAGGCGATATACATCATCATCACTCCATCCGTAGTCATCCTCCCACTTAGGGTTGTATCTGGGGTCGGCGAAGTCAGCATAGGCAGCCTTGTCCATTTCTACGAGCGTGTATTCGGTTTTTTCCAAATCCTTCTCGTCTACATCATCAACCCACTCTATGTCGTCTATTGTGACATATCCGTATCTCGGTGTCTGCGTAAGGTAGCACACATCTGTAATTGTTGCCATAGTTGTAAGTTTTTTTAGTTTGTTATTGATTTGTTTTTTTATTTTTTTCTATTTCTCAAGGAGCAAGTATCCTTGCCCTTCGATTTCCCTTGTGTCTATTTTAAATAGGCGGTTTTTACCCAAGTCTTCGTTCAAGTCCTCATCGCAAAAACGTTCGAGCACTTCTTCTCGCTCGTCCTCGTCCAATTCGTCGAGGGTAAGTGGTTCCACGTAGGCATCGGTAATGGTGCAAGCAAGCTCAAGCATCATATCATCATTGTCGGTATAGATGCTGTCGGACGAGCCGAGGTAGTACTCGGCGCAGTATAGTTTTCGCCATGGGATGGGGAGGTATCTGTCTAAGTCCCCTTTCTCTGCGGCGTCAAGGCACGCTGCTTTGTCGGATTCTGCTTGCTCAACGCGAGCAGAATCTATTGTCCTGCCATCGTCTAATACTGCGTTGCCATTAAGCGCCTCAAAATCGATAGTGTTAAATAGATTTTTCATAATTTTTGTTGCGGACTTTAACGACCTGCGCGGGTCGATTGAGTTAGTGTTTTGTTTTTATTTCTGACACAAAGATAGCACCTTTGTAGCATATATGCAACACTTTACTCAGAAAAATGCACAACGTTAACACTTTTTAATAAAGACGGGCAAAAAAGAAGGTGTGACGATGTGCGCCACACCTTGCTATACACTATAGCGAATTATAAACCTGTCTTCACTTTCTTCTCAATGCTTTCAAGGACTGGCAGTATCTTCTTGTTGATAGCCGTGTTCTCGCTGATGGTTCGCAGTTCAAGCAGACTTTCTGCAAGGATTGTCCGAGCATCATTATGGATGTTGTATGAGTCACGGACGATGGATAGCATCCCGGACAAAGAGCCGGAAATCTCAGTAATTCTTTGGTATTGGTTCTGAGCTGTTACCTGGAGCATCGTAAAGCGACCGCTCAATTCCTCGGCAGTGTCCTGCGACATTGCTTCAAAACCGCCCGAGTCACCGCTTTGCTGGGATGATTCCCCATAGCCGGTGATGTCCATAATCTTGTCAACCTCCTCTTTGGCGGCGGCACGCATAGCCTCATAGTCCTTCTTGATTTGCTCGATACGCAGCTGCTCGTTATCGCTTCCTATGGCTTCAGCCATATCGTCGAACACCTTTTGGAGCTTGTCCTTGTAATTCTTGTTCACCATCTGAGTGACCAAAGCGTTGGCAAACATCTTGTTGACATCGTTGGCAAAATCCTTGGCGGAATAATCCATATCCATAAGGTTGCTGATGAAGTTTTCCTTCATCGAATCAAAAGAAAATCCCGTCAATGATTCCTTCAACGAGTTCTTGACTTCTTCGGACTGCTCTCCTATCTCGATGAGTTTGTCAAGATAGTCGCGGGCGTCGCTGTCAAGCCGCGCCCATACCTCCGGAGCCGTAGTCTTCAGTTTCTCCAACTGCTCGGACGTTAGGTTGAACAAGCCTTCCATACGTCCGTAGATAACATCGTTGTAATTGGCGCCGGCGGCTGCCAACCCTGCCTGGAACTGACGCATCAGAGCGGAGTCTTCCATCAGCGTTTTTTTGATGCGGATACCTATGGAGTGCGAGCCTGCCGACGCGCCGGAGTTAAGCCTTATTTTTCCAAGATTCCGATATGCCTGCGCTTCCTTTTCAAGCATACGGATGGTTTCTGCGGTTGCCTTGCGTGCCTCGTCCGCGTATGACATTTTGATATATTCCTTCTTCTTGGCTATGACATCGTCCCATACTTCCGACAAGGCTTCAACCGCTTTCTTCTCCTCATTGTACTTGTCGTAATTGGCGCCGAATAGCGACATTATTTTCGTGGCAATCTGGAATGCGGCAGAAATGACCTGTAGGATGATGGAAGCCTTCTCCACCGCCTCTATGGCGGTTTTGGCGGCTTGGGAGGAGGCTTTTATCCCCTCGGTGGAGTATGTGGCAAGGGAAACGATGCCGTTGACCATCGACAGCACCGACACGGAGAACTCGGATGTCGTCTTTATGATGTCACCCATAACACCGCCTACGGAATCGCCTATCTCCTGGAACTTCTGATTCGCGCTGTCAAGAGCCTCGGAAAGTTTCTGCCACTGCTCTATAGTCCGCTTCTTGGGCGGTGTGTCCGCCTTCTCCCTCGCTTTCTGAATCTTCTTGTCCTTCAATTCGTCGCGCAGCGCCTTTATCGTGGCGCCAAGAATAGCCAAGTCAGAGGAGGACGCACCGGCATCATTTTTCATCTCGTCAAGCTTTTTCTCCGCTTCAGCAAGCATCGTCTCCAATTGTTCAATGGAGAAGGATGCAACAGTGTTCGCCCATATCTCGAAATCCTCCTGACGCATCGCAAACTCCGTGTCGAGGCTTTCAATAGCCTCCGCACGTTGCCGCTTGACTTCTTCCAGTGACGCGGATTCTTCCTCCGAGCCTGTCTTGCCTTTCTCCTTATATTTCGCCCGGATGTCCGCCTCTGCCTGCAAATACTTTTCCTCTATGTCCTTGCGCTTCTCGGCGTACCCCTTGTATTGGTCGAGAGCCTTGTTGAGAGCCGCTGTGTCCTCTGCGGTGTTGACCGCCATTTGATTGGCTTTCCGCTTGCCGTACAAGTCAATCACCGAGGCGACCTGTCCCCGTTGCTCGTCGGTGGCGTTCTTATCCCAATCGAACGCCTTGGGGACATACTTCTTGTGTTTCTCCTTTTCCTCGTTCTCACGGGCATCCCATTCAGCCTTCGCCGCCGCCTTTATTGCCGCAACCATATCATCTCGCTCGCGGTCAAGGTCGCGCAGAACCTTCTGATGGTTCAAGGTGCGCAACTGCTGTTCTTTGTCGAAGCCGTCCTGCATAGCGTTGATTCGGGCAAGGTCGGTTTCATATTGCAAATCCTCCTCCTTGCGCTTCAAGTCTTGTGCGTTCTTTTCCACGGTGTCCACCGTGCGCTGATGAGCGGAACGGAGCCGCGCCTGCCTTTCCTCGGCTGACTCGACAGGTGACGAGCTTCGTGTAGTGGTCTTGGTGGATGTGTCTCCGCCCAGACTGCGGAATTTGTTCGCCTTGTCGTCACGGTCTTCGACGGCTTTGGTATATGCGGATTCTGAATATTGGGACTTATGGCTGCCCATATAATCCACCAGTTTTTTTGCTTTCTCCCACTCCGCTTTCGCTTTCTGATACGCCGTTCCGAGGTTCTCATCCGTCAATCCTTTCAGTCGGTTTCTCAGACGGTCAAGAAGTTTTTCAAGTCCGGTCACTTCCACCTGCGCTGCGATAGTAAGCGGATTGGCGTTGGTGATTTCTTTCATCCGGTCTTTCAACGCCGCATACCAGTGCTGCGGTTTTTCTTTTGTCACAATTTCCGTGATGATAGAGAAAGCGTTCCCGGACGTTTGCCGCTTTAATTTCTCTACTTCCTTTGTATAATAAGAAATGGCGTTTTTCGTCTTTTCAACGGAATCGTATGTATCATCGAACTTCTTGGACTCATCCTCTATTTTCGCTTGGTTCATCCGGTCTACAGCCTCCTCGTAGACTTTTGCCATAGCGTCGGCTTTGCCGGCGACAAGGGAAAAGGCCCCGGACAACTCTCCTGCTTCCGTTTTGTACCAATGCTCAATATCTACACCGGAAGCGATAAGCTCCTCACGTATTCCTTTCAGCCGTTCAATGAATGCGTTTGCTTCTGATTCGCTAAGCCCAAAATTCTTTGCCTTCTGCTCCAGCGGCCCCCAATCAATAACCCCAGCATCGACACCACCGAGAAAATCTCTCATCTTCTGCAAGTCTTCGAGATACCCTTCCCATTTCTCGGCATCCTGCTTCATCTTGTCAATGTCGGCGGAATCAAGAGCCGTCGGACGCACGCCTTCCTCCTTCATCGCCTTGGTCAGAGCTTCCAAGTCTTTGTATTTGTCAATAAGACTCGGCATTGTCTGCTTCAACTCCTCAAAGGCGGCAATGCGCTGATATGTTGATTTCGTTTCGTCCGTTGCGGTGTTGATTAAGTCCTGATTGTGCTGATGGAACGTTTCCATCGCCTTTTTCTGCTTGTCTACGGCATCGTTCATCGCCTTTGTGCGCTTCTCTGCCTCGCTCTCTGCGGTGGCAAGCTCATATATACCCACGGTGAGTGCGGCGACCGCAAGAGCCGCCAATGTGTAGGGGTTGGAAGCGAGAGCCGCCGTCACACCCTTTATCGCCTTTACCAATCCTTGCTGTGCCAATGCCAGCAACTTCGTCCGTGCCGCCGCAAGTGCCTCCGCATTGCTCAACGCTATGCCTTGTGCCGCCGCCAACTGCTTCTCGAGTGCGGCTTGACGAAGTACCGCCATATTCACACGCTGGATGGCGGTAAGCGTAATCAATGCGGCTTTGTAGGCGCCGTATGCCGTCACAAGCGCGCCTATCTGACGACCGACTTCTTGATAATTCTCCACAAGATACGACACCCCGGACAATGCCGTGTTGATGACCCCCTCGGACTGCTGACCCATCTTGTTGAACATCATAGCCACAGCATCTTCGATATTGCTTATCTGTCCGGTGATTGTCTTTGATTGAGCCTCCATCAAGCCTCCGAATTTTCCACCCTCGGCAGCCATTCCGTCAATCGCTTTCTTGAACACGTCGGCGGTCACCTTGCCGGCGGTGACAAGACCGGCAACCTCTTGTTCGGCGACACCCATCACCTTGGCTATCTCCTCCGCCATCGGAATGCCTCGCCCCATAAACTGGCGCATATCCTGAGTGAACATTCTCCCTTGTGTGACCGTCGTTCCGTAGAGATACACCAAATCCCCCAAAGGAAGCGACAAGCCTGCCGCTATGTCGCCGAGCTTAATCAACGTGTCGTTGACATCTTCGGCAGCCGTTCCATAGGCGAGCAACTGCTTGGCACCCTGTGCCACGCTTTGCAGGTCAAACGGAGTGGTGGCGGCGGTGCGCACCAATTGGTTCATCAGCTTGCTCGCTTTCTCGCCGCTGCCGAGCATTGTCTTGAATGCAATCTCCAACTGCTGGAACTGACCGCGGACATTGACCACCTCCATAACGAAGTCCTTTATCTTGTCCACGGCGAACGCCCCCGCGACACCCGCCGCTATTTTTGTCAGCGCATCGTCAATCATTCCGCCCTCACGAACAAATGCAGTTCCGGCATCCGTCGCCGCCTTCTTCATCTCGTCAAAACGTGTTGTCGTCTGCCGCAACTTGTCGTTGACTTCGGAGAATTTCCCCGGATTAAGACTGCTATTGATGCCTTTCAGTTCCGATTTAAGCTTGTCTATCTCTTGTCTTAGGCGGAGGACTTCCTCATAGTCCGCCTCCACCTTGAATGCCAGTACTGCCATTGCTATTCATCAAATTTTATGTGTAAATCATCCTCGGACACCTCGCGCATGACGCCATCATAGGCAATGCGCGCCTTGTCCTTGCTCATAATCACAAGATTGCGGTATGGAATCTCGTTGACAACCTGCCCGTATGTGAGATGGAGGGAGTCCATGAATGACGCAATCTGTCCGAGTAGGCAGTCGTTGCCTATCGTTTCTGCCTTGCTATCAGCCCTGCTACATTCCTCGCCAAAGTCGATAGCTTCAAAAAATTTACAGTGGAAACAAGGCTGTAAGCCGCTTCTATCCCCAACACTACGTCCTCAAAAGGGGCGTCGAGAAATTCCTCGGTAAGGCTCTCGTCACCGGCGATGAACCACGACAGCGCATGTGCCGCATTGTCGCTGGAGAGCATTTTCAGAACCTCGGAAATACCTACATTGTCGCCCGGACGCAGGTCGGAAAGCCAAAGCCCGGCGCCCGCGAGTTTGCGTATGGTGGGAGGCTCTACCACATAGACCTTGTCGTTTACTATCACATTGACGGCGTCCGCCCCCAGAACGGCGCTCGCCACTATTTTTGCCGCATCTTTCATAAGAAAACAAAACGGCGGGAAAGGAAGAACCTCGCCCGCCGCCAACCTAACACTATTACAAACTAAAAAACTATTCTGCTGCGTCTACCTTCGCACCGTCGAACCAATACTCATCCTTCACCGCGTCGGTGGGGTTGTCCATAGCGACGGCGGAAACACCGAGTCCCATATTCTTCTCGGCCATCGTTGTCTTTCCGACAATACCGGCGTATGTGAACACCACATAGTGTCCGGTCTTCGTCTTTGCAACGATTCCCTTGTATATGAGTTCCGGGTTGTCCGGAGCCTCCCAGCCGTCACCGTCCCCGGAGCCCACGAGCTTGCCGCCCTGGAGCGCCACCTTGTCTTTGAAGGCATACTCACCTATGGTGAAGGCAATTGTCTTGTTGCCCTCGCTCGTGATGTCGCGGTAGTACGGCTTTCCCGTCAGCTCGTTGATGTAGTCGGTCACACTCGGATCGTCCTGTGTATACTGGAACGTGTCCTGATGCGAGTTCTTTACCTCGGTCGCTGTTTGGAACCACGTTTTAAGCGTAGCCGCAGTGACGGCGGCGGAAAACACATCGCCGTACCAAATCTGCTTAATTCCTATAAATGGTTTCATATCAATCTATATTTAAAACCTCAAACAATATTCTCACATTCACATAATGACAGCGCATCTGCGTGTCTTTCTCCACCCCAATGGTGTCCCAGGTATAATGATACGGAGTGCCGTCAAATTCCCCGACAATGCCCTTGAACCTGTCCTGCGCCTCTCTCGCAAGCACGTCGATGCGGATTTTGTCCGCCTGTCCGTTCTTGTCGGGAACGCAGATGTTGACATCGCAGAAGGACTTGTTCCAAATCTTTTCAGTTTGCAAAGGCTTGGAATGGACTACGATGCGCTCGGCGGTGATTTCCCCCACTGGCACATTGCCCGAAGGGAAGACCTCGACCCCGAAAGTGGCGCAGTCCTTGTAGAGAATCTTTTCTATGTCGGAAACCGTTATCATTTCTCAAATTTTTCTTTCAATTGTCGCTCCGCATACAGCGCGGCGCCGCTCAGCACGTCAAATCCTTTGGCTTCTACATTGGACGCGTAATTGTATCCGCCGGGGGATTCGGCATCGTTGTAGAGCGTCAAGGTTCTCTCGTCAACATCGTATTTGTTCGAGCGTCTCAGCGTGCCTGTGTGGTCTTGGTAATTGCCGTTTGCCTTGGCGTACTCGACCGCCTCGGCTCCTGCGTCAATCATCTCCTTCTGCACTTCCCACTCCCCGTCTTGGAAGAAGTCATCAACATCGGAGAAGTCCGTTTCCACAGTCACATCCATAATTCGGAGTAGCTCAAATAATTCGTATGTTTGACCATCGACACCTCACCGCAGCCGCGCACCTCGCCGCCGTCCATAACACGGATGTAGTCACCGGCTTTGACATCAGCCTTGCCGGGACATACAACGTGATAGTCGGGGCGAAACACCTCGCCGTTGTCCGTCGTGAGATTCTGTGTGGCGTTGTCATCGCACCTGCAGGCGCAGACCGTTTCCCACCGCTCGTCTGTCACGGGGATGATGCGCCCGTACTCGTCGCGTGATGAAGCGGAAGCAATGCGTTTCTGCAATATGTGCGGTGTGTACATCATAGGAATCTCACTTTCGGTTTGTCGGTGTCGAGTTCATCGGTCAGCCCATATTTGCGGCAGAGGAAAGCGTAGTACTCTTTCATCCCCTCCACGTTCCAGGACATGGAGAAACCGCTCTCGCTGACCGACGTGGCACGCATAAGCAGCATAGGAATGACCGAGGCAAGACCGATGTTCACGCGGACGTAATTGTCGCTCTCCACCTCGTCACCGCCGTCGATGCCTGCGGAAAGGCACACATCAAGAAGTTCAGCCTCCGACATTGCCACGCCGAAGGTCTGAAGCCTCTGTGATATGTAGTCCTTTACATTCACGACAATTGCGACAAATCAATGTTCGTAATCAACTGCGGGTTCACAATCTGAGGAATCCACTCAGCCGTGTACTCCATATAGCGGCCGTTCTTGTCGCGGTAGTTGGAGATGAGCATCTGACCGTCCGCCGCGGTGTAGGTGCGGCCTTGCACCGGGTCTACAGCCTCGTATGGGGTGTGATGGCGCATATAGCCGATTTCATCGGACGGAAGCAGAGTGATGCGGTTGTCCGCATAAATCTGCACGTTCTTGCCCGTCTGGTCTTTCACATAGTCCTCTTTGATTTCGATGCGTGGAAGGCCTAATCCGGTAAACACCTCCGATGCCAAATCCGAAGAAATCAAACCGGTGGACAATTTCATCTCGTTGCTGCCGAGAATCATCTTGTACTGCTCACCAAATTCAGAAGAACCGAGAATGGTCTTGTTGAAAGTGGCTCGCGACATAATCATCTTGGCATAGCGTCCGTAGTCCGGAGCGAGTTTGTTCAGTTCCTCACGAAGGTAGGAAACGAACATCTTCTTGCCGTCGCTCTTCACGTCGGTGTCGGAAGGTTTGAGGAAATTGAAAGGAAGCGCAATCTCAAGCACCTTGTTGTTGGTATTGCCCGAAGATATGGCGGCATCCTTGTTGTACACCTCCGCCTTGCCGGTCATAAGGAGAGAGCCGACAACAATGTCCATACGCTTGTGCGGAGCAAGCGTAATCTGACGGTAGTCGTCCTGAATGAAGTTCACAATCTCGTTGAGCGCCGTGCTTTGGTCGGCTGTCTTCGCCTCGTTGAATTTGTCAATCAAATCCTGGAGTTCGGACAGGCGGTCGATAGACATCTGATAAGCATCGCCGAGATATGCGATTTCTCCGTAGCCGCTTCCGATGTTCTGACGCTCGCGGATTGGTTTCTCTCCGAATCGTGAATTGATGGAACCTGCCATTACACCGGTTACAGAACCGATGTAGTCCTTGAACACTCTCGTGGTGGTACGGCGGAATGTCAGATACTGCTGCCAATAGATAGTGTCCTTGCGCGTCTGGTTGACGCGGTTGATAACCGCACTAACGATATTGGGGTCGTTAAATAAAGTTTCAATAGTCAAAAACATACTCAGTCCTCCTTATTCGTTAAATTCAAACCAGCCTTTCATATTCGCCTTGTCGTTCGCCGAGAACGGGATGGCGAGTTTGCTCGGCTCAATCTCAGCCGCGGTACGGAGCAATGCCACAAGGACAATGCCGTCATCCACCTTTGTCTTGTTGAAAAGGGCGGAATTGGCAATGTATTTCTGTGCCGTTCCCGATACCGCTTTCGCCTCGAACAGCACCGTCCCCTTGGGAAGGTTCGCACCGAAAGCCGCCTTGATGGTGATGGTGTCATACTCACTGTTGGTGGTGTCTACCGCAGTGACCTCCGCCCCCTTGGAGCCGTTGCCCACAAACATACCTTTGTATGCGAGAGAACCTTTGGCTACCTTGATGGAAAGGTTGGAGTCGCCTGTGGTGTAAGCCTCGGCAACCGTCATATTCACCACCGGATAAGCGAACTTGTCTTTCAAGTCCGCGCAGATCGGAGCGAACACCGGAAGCGTGGCGCCCACACTCAAATGTTCCGTGACGAGTTTGTACTCGCCGCGGCGGCGGATGCCGGTCTGAACGTCGTAACGCTCCTCCATTTCAACCGCCGGTTGCAAATCATACTTGAATCCTGCTGCCATTTGTTTACTTGTTTTGTTCTACAATTGATTTTGTTCCCTCGTTTATCATCTTCGCGATAGAGGCATTCTCTTTCTCTATCTTCGCATCGGACGACTCGGGGGAAGGGATGCCGTTGAATCCGGCGTTCGCCAACTCCTGCTTCGCGTCTTTGAAATAACTGTCCAAATCCGCATCGTCGGGAATGGCGTAGCGTTTGGCGATAGTGTCCGGGATGCCGTACTCCTTTGCCTTCGCAAGAATCTGCTCACCGCGCGTTTCCCTCGCTTTCGCAGCCTCGAACTGTGTCAGTTTGTCCGACAACGGGCTGACGGCGGCGCTGACCGCATCGGCAATCAGTTTCGCAATGTCCTGTGGCTCATTCGTAGGTGTTGGCTTAGGTGTTGGCGTAGGTGTAGGCTTAGGTTCGTCCACCGCCTTTCCGTCCTTCAGATTATACTTCCGCTCATAGTTTTTCACTGCCGTGGAAGCGGCTCCGTCGGCACGGAAATCGCCATAAGAATTAAGAACGTCCTGAAAGCCTATGCCCTCGACAATTGAGTTCACCTTGCTCTCGTCCGTCACTCCCTCTCCCTTCTTGTTGGCAATGCGGGAAAGGATGGCGGTGTCCACCCCGGAGAATTTCTGTTGCAGAGCCGCCAAGATTTGTTCTATTATTGTCATACTCGTATGTGTTTTATGCGAAAATACAAAGAAAAAGCGCTTCCCTGAGTTCGGTCTCGTGGAAGCGCTTAAACAATTGGCGTTAATGTTTTTATTCGGTCGGGACAGCCTTGTTGTTCCCCTCTACTCCGCCGCTTTCCTTATCTTCTTTTATCTGTTCCATCTCTTCATCAATACGGTCAGCGTTGCCGGCGAACAGCACGGCGTGCTTCTGTGACCACACACCGCCTTGAAGGGCGCTGACGGCGACGCGCACCAAGTCCTCTATGTTGTCGAGGCGATACGGCTGAATCTCCACATCAATATCAATGGTCTTCGCCGCTTTGGAGAGGCTCGGATTGATGGACGCCAAAGCGGAAACGAGGAAATTGACACGGCGTTGCATGAAGTCGCCTATCACCTCCGCGTGGTTCTCCACCGCAAGGTGTGTGGAGAGGAACACATAGTCGAAGGCGACACCGGACAACGCATTGCCCGTGCCTTTAAGGCTGTCAAATGATATGCGAGGGGTGTTGGTCAGCGCATAGATTTGGTTGATGAGCGTTTCCGCCTCGTACTTCACCGTTTCGGGAACCTGATTCCACGTCAGATACTGCGCGTTCGCCCCCTGTCCGGTCAGCTCGACGACACGGCTCTTGAACTCGCCGCTGAAATTCTCCACGTCGCCGAAAAGCATAAGGATGGGAAAGAAGTGGTAATCGATGCAGTCGGCATAATTGGACAGAAGTTTTTCAAGGCGGACACGCAGTGTCTTAATCTTCTCGCAGTACGCTTTCGGTCGGTAGCAGTAGATGACCGGCAGTTTTCCGAACCCGTGCTTGAAGGACTTCACCAACTGCCATCCTTTCTGGCTTTCCCACTGATAGACCATATAGGCGGTGACCGTCATAAAGCACGTCGTTTCCGTGTCGTCAATCTCTCTGCGTATATACTCGCGCGACATTGCCACAAGGTTTCCCGCCGTGTCGAAGAACGGATACAGCTTATCCCCGCGGAACGGCGACCACAACGCGCTTTTCAAACGGGTTGACGGGGCGCTGCCGCCGAACAGTCCCTTTATGCGTCTGCCGAGGGAAGCCCAGAATCCATCATCGGGGACGGAATACCAATACTCGCAGCACTCTTGCTCGGCGAACCACGACCGCACGATACGTTTGTTCTGATACTTGATTTTGTTTTTGACAAGCACCTTGCGTATTGCCTCAAACAGCGGACGTTCCGCCTCTCCCGGCTCGCAGTTCATCTTCGGCTCCGTCCCCACGGTGAACGCCGTGTGGATGTTCACGATGTCCTGTTCAAGGGGAAGCGCGATGCGGTTCGGCTCCACGTCTTTTGTCTTCTCCGGGATGGTGGTGGTCTTGCCGGACACCGGGTCGAACATTCTCTGCTCTTTCTCCGTCACAATCTTGACCTTCGGATATTTCACCGTGTCGACCATAATCTCGTGCTTGTCCGGATTCCAATCATTGAAAAGGGCAAGGGCGTCGGGAACGTCCGTCTTGCGCACACGCTTCAGATAGTACACCTTCTGCGAGGAATCGGGAAGCGCCAATATTTCTTCAAGTGTCATAATCAATATTTTTAGTGAGTGAATAATTTGCTGTTGTCTTTAGGCTGCATTATACGTCCGAGCAATTCGCCGAGGACAAAGTAGCGGGAGGCATCGATGCAGTGGTTGTCATGGTCTTCCGGCTCGTTAACATATCTTCCGTCAATATCTCTCGCCCAGATATAGTTGCGCAGCTCGTTCTGAAGGTTGTAGGAACGCTCGGTGACGAACAGCTCCATATCCTTCATCTTCTCAATGCCGGCGATGATGGAGCCCGAGCCCTTGGCTACAGGATAGATGCGGATGCCGCCGTTGTGTATCTCCTGAATAAGACGCGGGTCGGCGGAGTCGGCGATGACCTTCAGCCCCCAGGGGCGAAGAGCCTTGATGATGTCGGAGGAAAGCATTCCAGTCCTGTAGTCTATCTCGTCAATATACAAAGCGTTGTCCACGACACCGCAGCGGACAATGGCGGTAGGGTCATGGGAATAGCCGAAATCCAAGCCGATGGCGACACGCTTTGCCCATTTGGGGAACTCTTTAACGACACCCCACTTCTTGAATACGGCACCCTCGTTGACATCCGCCCATCTGCCTATGACGGTATGGGCATATTTCTCGGGGTTGTCTTTCTTAATCTGCGAAACCTCATTGATGAACTGCGGCGACAGATTGTCGATGTTGTCAAAATATGTGGTGTGGATGTGGAGAACGTTCGGATGCGTGCTTATCTGCACCGGCACTCCGTCAAACTCCACAAGCTTGTGCGTCTTCTCTATGTACTTACGGTAAATGAAATGGTTGGAATCCGTAGGGTTCATTATGATAATGATACGGTTCTGTATGCCTTTCTGACGGATGGATAGCATTATCCGGTCGAAGTCCTGCTCGCTCGTCCATTCCTCCGCCTCGTCACAGACAAACGTGGTGATGCCGTGGATTGACTTCAGTTTCGCCGTCTGATTGCCCGAGGAAGTCTTGATGCCACGGAACATTATACGGCTTCCGGTCATTCTGTTTATCACATCAGTCCGTGTGGAATGGAAATATTTCTCCGTCCCGTCCAGCTCAATCTTCTCCAGCATCTCCGGAATGATGGAGATGTGGGCGGACACCATCGTATAGCGAGTGTAGAGGATTTGGTGCGTGATGTGTTCTTCAGGAGTAAGCTCAAAAGTGAGCCGGCTGATGAATGCGGCGGTGTTGAAGCTCTTCCCCGAATTATGCGTGACAGTGCCGTCGCTGTGGAGGTAACGTTGATTGCCGTCGAGACAGATGCCGCACCAATCCCCGACACCGGCAGGCTCTATGCTCAACATCGACAAATGCCAATCTTTGTTCTTGCGCACGTCCTCCTTGCGTATCTTTTTCCGCTCTACCTTGCAAGGGATTCGCCAAACGTCGCCATTGATGGTCACCCGATATACCTTGCCGCAGTATTTCCCATTGCATCGTGCGGACTTCTCGGTTATGTTTGTTCTGAAACCAAGCGTATCGGCGACATATTTGATTTGCTTTGCAAGGGTGCGGTTCTTTTGGATTATTTCATAGCCGTTCCTGCTTGCATAGCCGTCAGTGTCAAGCAGACCGGCAAGCAATTCCAATCTGTTGTGTTCGCTGTTGGATATGTATTCTTGTGGGATATGCTTGTTGTCAATAAGATTGTATTGGCGGAAAACATCCATTATGGGATTTGTATGCCCTTCGGTTTTTGCAAGTCTGAATGTTCTCGCCTTCCCCTTGACCCCATTAAGGGAAAGCCTTAATCCCTTTTCTTCCGCATAAGATTGTAAATACCCAACAATCTCACTGTCCGGTGTTGTTATCTGGGGGAAAACACTTGTCCCGTCCCCGAGCCACAACCCAAGCAGATACGGGGGAAGCGAAACGGGGAATTCCGGGTAAGGGATGGATGGTGACTTGTAACCACGGAATTGCTCTCGGAATCTTTTGCTCTTGGACGCATAATCTGTCACCCGGATGTCTGTATGCTCCGGATATTCCCTATATCGTCCCTCTCTTATTGCCGTCCTGCTTTTCTTCACGCTGAGAATATGCGCATCGTTGACAAAATAGTCCTCGGCATTTGTCTGGTGGACACGGAACATATCACTGCACCCTGACATTGTTGCGAGAACCTTCCTCGGAGTGCCGTCGTCGCCCATAACGAACTCGCCGACGGAAATATCCTTGATTTGCTTGACGGTCAAATCGGACATAATGACTTCTTGCGACGGGGTTTCACAACCGCGCCCTCCCGTCACAAGGATGATGAACTTCTCCTTGTCCTCATACATCGGATAGTACACAGGCTGCGGAACAATCATTTGCCGACCTCCTTCTTTATCCAAGCGTCAATATCGACACCTTTGTCGACATTGGTCGGAACGTCGGAAGCATCCTCGTCCTGTCTGCGCTCGGTCTTTCTCCATTCTGAATCGTGGTGGTACAGCCAGGTCGCAAGTGCCTGCATATTGTAAGGCATCTCGGATTCTGTTTCGGAAGTCTGAATCTCCTCGTCTTCCGTGTATTCCCCACCTATGCGCAGTTTGCGGCGGAGAACCGTCTTCGACTTGATTTTCTTGCCACCGAGGGCGCCTTTAAGGTATGCGCCGCGGACTATGGAAGTGATTTTTCTGCGTCCACGCGCTAAGACCTTATTAAAACGAGCGGATCGTCTTTGGTTTTCCTTCTCTGTCCAATTCGCATAGCAACCGTTCTTCATTGTGGAAAACACATCCGGGGACAAAGACACGCCGAATTTGTCGGCAAGGCTGTCGGCGATTTCAGCGTCCGTCAATCCCTGCATGGCGAGGGCGAGGATTTCATCGTAGAAATCATCGGAATCGTAATCGAATTTCTTTGGTCTTGCCATTTTGTTATACTTGTCTATTAATCGAAAAAACCTCTCCCATTCACGTTATTCAAACACAGCCTCCACCTGGTCGTCAAATACTTCACCCTTGATGAACTTGTCATAGGGGTCGTAGCCGAACCGCTCACAGAAAGCTGCTTTGTTGGCGAAGTTGTCAAAGGAAAGCATTATATATGCCTCGTTGTCCTGAACCTGCCTCATAGTGTTGTCTTTTACAATCTGCTTCACATCCTTCATGTGTTGGACTTTCGCCGCCTGTTCCGCCTGCCGTTCCGCAAGGCGTTGTGCCTTCTCCTGCTCGTTCTGCTCACGGACGGGCGCCATCATATCGTCGAGGGCTGCGGTGATGTTGTTCTCCTCCTCCGTCTGCAGGAGGAACTCACATCCAATCATATTGAGGTCGGCTTCCGTCAGTCCGGCGTCCTTATAGTCAATGTCGGGGACGATGCGAGCCAACGCGTCATAATCCCACGCCCCCTGCGCATTCGGATTATTGCAAAGGATGTTCAATTCCTTCTCCTGTTTCTCGTCGACGTCGATGACCTCCACACGGATTTTGTAGTCGTTCTCCTTTGTCGTGGGGTCGTACTTTTGCAGTTCATCCATAACGGAAAGCCGCTGATGTCCGCTGACCACCGTCAGACCGGTGCGTTTGTTCACCACGATGCCTCCTACAAGACCGAACTTTTTGATTCCGCGTTTCAGCGTTTTCCTTGCCTCGTCGTCAATCTTCCGTGGATTGTACGAAGCGAAAGAGATGGCGGAACGGTTAAGCTCCGCCGCCTCACCTTTTATGTATTTTGATAATTCCATAATCTAACTGTTCTCACCAACCTCATACTTGCGTTCACCTTGTCCCAATCAAGTATTTTTGTTGTCATATTCAAACAATATCCGCCGGCTCATCGGAAAGACTTTATATATCTTTTCCAAGTCCTGCGGATAATTCTCTCTCAGCCATAAAAAGCAGTCAAGGTTGAATCCGATTCCGCCCGAAGCATTCTTCCCGTACCGCACCGGCTCAGGAAGATTGTGCTGCCGCATATATGCCAGCACATCACGCTGCGTCCAATCAGCGAGAGGGTAGCACATCCCTTTGTTCACATAATGATTCTGCTCGTAGCCTTTAAGCATCAGCCGTCTGTTCATCCCGTCAGCCTTCTTCATTCCAAGGAACACATAGTCTATCCCGGAGGACAGGCGCACGGACTTCACGACATCCGCAAGTTTCAGCAGTTTGATGTTCGGGTTGGGAACGCAATACATTCCGCCACGGAGCAGATATGTCAGATTCCAATGGGGAAGCTGCACGAACTCCACTTTCGGGTAACGTGCCTTAACCCAGTTTATCCACCTGTCTATGTGATCCAAGTCCTTGACGAAGTACATAAACACGCAGACAATGCGTCTGAACCGCGGGTACATCAAATCAAGGCATACAAGCGAATCCTTGCCCAATGAACAAAACAACACCGCCCCGTCGGACTGCTGTCTGACGTAGGCGATGTGTCTTAATGTGTCGTCAACCTTGCCCATTGCTATCCAGTACTTAAACCAAACGCCGCACGAAGGTCGCTGTAGCGTTGCCGACGGCTGCCTAAGCCAGCCTTGCCTGCGTCCGCTCTGCCGTTGGCTTTTCGCCTTGTAATAAGACGAGCCCCGACTCCTGCGCCATTCATATTCCGGCGAGGTCCGGCGTTGTTATTGATTTGCCTTTGGATGCTCGATTGTCTTCTTGCCATAATCTTGCATTTTTTTGTTTTCTATCGTTTCGACTTGTCACGTATATTTTTCTCCAAGATTCTGCCCAAATTGAAAACCACCTGCTCGGCAATCCATTCGAGCGGATTGCCATCCTTATCGACGCCCGACTCATACACTATAGGCTTGTCGTCATCGTCGACAAAAATCTCACAATAAGCACTCTCAACCTCGACCAAAGCACTGTCGCGGTCTTTGTTGTAGCCGACAAAAAAGCGGATTGCGTCATACTTGATTGGCTGGGCGTTGCCGTACTCGTCTTCTACCTCATAGCCTTCTTCATCAAGCTGCAGCAGCTTCTTGATGGTGGTAGGGCGTACCTCGCGGAACTCTTGCACCTTGCGACCGGCCATAATGGCATCGAAATACTTCTGTTTGATAATCAGGTTCAAAATTTTCATAACTTTTCTCTTTTTTGTGCTATCAAAGATAGCGGTTAGTAATTGATTATTTGAAATTTAAGCGGTCGGTGAATAAACAAACCGCCTATTGTTTACATAGTAAAGCCACGTGAGGTTCGAGTACAGAAGCCGAAGCCGTGTGGATTAGCCTCTGACATCGCTTTGATTTAAGCCAATGCCGGCATAGGCACGCCGGCGGGCTTTACACAGATCACACACATAACATATCATTTTTTTTGTTGATGCAAACATATATACCGCAAGGTCAACGCCCCCGGATAGGTTACCGACGCGAATGCCAGAACGTTGGTAAGGCATAAGCAGTCCTGACAGACGGCGAAAGAGTATGCCCCAAGCAAGCCGAGTCCGAGGCAAGTAATGTGTTTCGCTATGACTTTTATTAAGTTTCTCATTTTTCTTTTTTTTAAAATTGTTTGTTAATTATGCCATTTTTACAAGATTTGCCTTTTTATAGCAGCGATACTCTTGCTTCTCTGTGTCGTAGTACACTTGTACCGTGTCTGACGGCTTTCTGCCGGTGCCCTTGGTTTCTGGCAACAGGCTTTCTTTCAATGTGCCGTATGCTTCTCTGAGGCTGCCGTCTACCTTTGTAAAGTAGAATTTCACAATACCCTTTTTTAGGGCGGCGTGCAGTTTTACATTTACCCAGGCAGTTTTGAGAGCCTGGCTCAAATCAAAACCGTTGCGTTTTACAAACTGCCAAGCGAGGTTCATTATCGCCCTCATTCTGTTTTTGCTTTCTGTTGTCATAGTAGTTGAGTTTAGTTGTTTCGTTTACGTCAGCAAAGATAGTGCTTTAAACTAATATATCAATAGTATTTATTACCTTTAACTTATATTTAACACAAAGATTAGGTATTGTTTAAAACCTGTACTTATGTGTTAAATATTATTTAAATCTTATATACGTTTGGATTTCTTTACCTTTATCTGTATTTTTGCGGAATGGTTTAAACTTATATTTATGGACATCAAAAAGAAGATACAGCAGAAAGGCTTCACCATCAGTCAGGTGGCAAGCCTTATGACCGATAAGAAAGGAGGCAAAGGGGTAACGCAGTCAACATTGTCACAGATGATAGCCGGCAATCCCACCATCGACAAACTGCGAGAGATAGCCGGAATCATAGGAGTGCCGGTTGCGGAACTGGTGTCGGACAGTCCGGGGATAACCGCCCTTGTGCGGAAAGGCGATGATTACTACCAGGCGAACACGGTGGAAGAGCTTGAATCAATCGTCGCAAGGCTGAAGAATGAATGAGAAGCGGCGGAAATGAAAAAGAGCGGCAGTAAAGCCGCTCCGAAAATTCCAAAAAAAGCCAGTCTCCCGACTCGCAGTGTGTACAAAAATGCTAACAATCGTTTGGAAACAAAGATAAGAAAAAGGAATCAAAACCGCAACAAGGATTTTTCGGCACACAGAAGAAAGGAATGTGGAAAATGCAGAACCGATACATAAAAAGGTACACAAATTTTACAACTTCCATATTATCAATATTTAAACGAATCTCGCTCACTCCGCCCAAGCAAAATCCGATAAAACGGAGCGAATACAAAACCGCTGATTTGCAGACCTAAAGGAGCAAGTCGGCGGTTTTGTATTTCATTTGATTCCGTTTTGTTATGTGAAAAATAGTACATAAATTTGCAGATGTGTACTGACCAAAAAAAATGTGTACAAAAAAATGGAGATAAAACATAGTATATCATTCTTCCTCCAAAAGGTCTACAGCAGGACAAGCAACGGAGAGGGGCAGATAAGGCTCCGCGTCCGGTGGAACGGGAACACCTACCAGGCGAACAGCGGCTACACCATCCAGCCGGAGAGATGGGAAAACGGGAGATGCAAGCGGAACGCGTTCAACAGCCGTGGAGTGTCAGCCTCCGACATCAACAGGCAGCTCGCCGCCCTGGAGGGCATAGTGGAGGACATCTTCAAAGCGTTCGAGGTAGCGGACACCGTTCCGTCGTTGGATGTATTCAAGGCAGAGTTCGCCAAGCGGACAGGGAAAGGCGGACACGTGAAGGACTGCGGAAGTTTCGAGAAGGCTCTGCTTGACTTCGTCGTGTCGCAGGAGCGCACTCACTCGTGGGCGCCGGGGACGGTGGTCAAATTCGGAACACTGCGCAGGCACATCCGCAGTATGCGGGGAGAAATGAGGATGAAAGACTTCAACAAGAAGTTTTACGAGGAATATATCTCCTACCTGCTGCGCCGCGGTCTGAAGAACACCTACATAATGAAATTCTGGAAGATACTCACTTGGTTTCTGCGTTGGGCAGACAAGAACGGGCTACTCGACGACAAAAGCTATCTCGACTTCACTCCGAGGCTGAAAACGGTGCGAGACAAGGAAGTTGTGTATCTGACGTGGGACGAACTGATGAAAGTCTACGGGTGTGAGTTTCCGCGTGGAAAGGATTACCTTGCCAGGGTAAGGGATGTGTTCTGCTTCCAATGCTTCACTTCTCTGCGGTATTCGGACGTGGCGAAACTGAAACGCTCCGACATCGTAGACGGAGTGATAAAGGTGGTGACAAAGAAGACGGGCGACACCATCAGCATAGAGCTGAACAAGTATTCCTCCGCCATATTGGAAAAATACAAGGATGATGAGAAGCCGCTGCCGGTGGTCAGCAACCAAAGGATGAACGTCTGGCTGAAGGAAGTGTGCTATGTGGCAGGGATAGACACACCGGTAACGGAGGTGTACTACCGCGGCTCCGAACGAGTGGAGGAAACACGCCCCAAATATGAATGCGTGGCGTCCCATACCGGACGGCGCACATTCATCTGCAACGCGCTGACGATGGGCATACCGCCGTCGTTGGTGATGGAGTGGACGGGACACAGCGACTACAAGGCGATGAAGCCCTACATCAAGATTGCCGACAAGGAGAAGGCGCGGGCGATGAAACTGTTCGACGAGCGGTAAAGGAAAAGGCTTCCGGGTGTCGGAAGCCTTTCTTTGTTATGACAAATTTCCTATTTGAAAAAGAGTAAAGCGTCCCCGTCATTCATAACCACTATCAATTTGTTGGGTTTGCCATCTTTCCAATTATATGAGAGGCGACAGTTATTAATGAGGCTGGAATATTCTTGGCCATCTTCCACCCAAGTTGTTTCGACAGTTGTGTATTGGTCTGAAACCTTGAGTTTATATGTTCCATTCTCCTGTATCCATGCTTTTTGTATAGCATCGTAAGTGTCCGTTTTGTAATGTGTCGCGTCCACAAAAGTTATTTCGTGCGCGAATCTGCCATCCTTAGAAGGCCCTTCCAAGGTCTTACCTATAAGGTCGGCAGCCGGCACTGCTCCCTGCTTTCTTGCCAAATCTTCGGCGCTCGGCTTGTCCGGGTCTGGAGTTGGTTCGTCATCTCCGCCGCAGGCGGTCATTGTCAGGATGCACAGCAGCATCCATAAAGTCATTTTCAGTTGTTTCATTTTTGTTTGTATTTTAGATTCTGTATTTCTTGTTTTTCACCAGCCATTTTCTTCGGAAGTAAAGGGCGAAAAGCACGGCGCCAAGCGCAAGCACGAACCATCTCGCCGGGGTGAGGAGCGTTCCGAAACCGAACAGCTTCTCGTATTCGATGCAGGCGTTGACCAACAGATTATATGTGCAGAAAGCCCGATGAATCCAGCAAAAGCCGAAAGCCACGGAAAGAACCACCATAAGCGCGAACACGAGCAGCGCACTCCGCGCTATTACGGAAGCAATCGTCCATACACAGCCGCACAGGAGGCTCGCCGTGTGGCACATCATCAATCCTGCGCCTACGGGAGGAGAGAACTGCACCATCAGCTTGGCGAGATGCACACTCCGGTGGATGTGCAGTGTCTCCACTATCTGTTCGTCCACTATTTTCATTTTATTAAAAAACTTTCTCATAACCGAAAATATTTAGTCTGCATTCCTTTGGATTAAGGAGCGGAGGGACTTGATTTCCTCGTTCTTCTCCTCGATACTCTTCCTTAGCATCTCATTTTCCTTGACAATGGCGGAATCCGTCATTGTCTGTGTGTTGTGGTTGGAGTTGTCGCCGATGCTCTGCACACGACCTGTCTCCTCCGCTATCTCACGTTCGAGCTGTTCGTCTGGGACGCCACAGCACTCATCGCCTACACCGCGCAGAAGCCTACGAATCAAATTTATCAATCCTTCTTGCGACATAGATTCTCCCGCGGTGGCGTTGGCGATTATGCGCTCTCGCTTTGTCGGTGTGGGAAGCTCATCCGTGAAGTAGTCGGCTATATCACCGAATCGTTCTTGCAGTATTGCCACCTTGTCAGACGGAATAGCCTTCACTCCGCTCTCTATGTTGGAAATGAAGTTTTGGGTACACCCAAAAATAGCGGCCACATCTTTTTGGGTTAATTTTTTATCACATCTAAAACGCTTTAAATCAAATACTTTCATTTCTATATAAAAATCTTTCTGAAAATATTGGCTATTTTATTTGGTTATGTCGAATATATAGCCTATATTTGCAATGTGTTTAGAACAAAACCACCGCCAAACACAAAATAACAGTGCAAAAATACTAATATAAAACAACATAACAATGAAAATTATAAAAAAAATCAACGTAACAGAGACTCTCAAGGCGCTTCAGGTGGGCGAAGAGATTGTTTTTCCTTACCGGCAGACATCCTCCAGCACCGTGCGCGCGGCAGCCTACGCCATCAATGTCAGAGGCGAAGCGAAGTATAAGGTGTGGCAAGTGAACCACGAGTTGGCAACACACGCAATCAGACTGAAATGAACGAAGAATTGTTGGAGTTACTCCGACCATTCGCCAAGATGGTCGCTGAAGAACTGGTTAAGGTAATGCCACAGCCAGCCACTCCAAGCGAGCAGTACAGCGGCATAGACGGCATAGCCGCCATATTTAAATGCGGTCGCACAAAGGCGCAGGCAATGAAGAACTCCGGCGTGCTTGATTCAGCAATCACAAGCACAGGCAAAAAATTCATTGTCGACAAGCAAAAAGCACTGGCGGCGATGCAAGAGAAAAACAGAAAATTCCATAAATACAACTAAAATGCAAACAGAACTGACACAAGTCCGACTGAGCGAAGCGCAAATCGCGCAAATCGCGAAAGAGTTCAAAAAAGAGGTCGACGAATCATATTCGGATGCGTTCTCCCGTCCCTATGAAAAATGGGAGTTTTGGACAGAGATGGATGGTTTAGCCATCTCCGTATTCTACAATATGTGGGCAGAGAACAGGCGTTACCACGCGGCGACCTACACAGAGCCGGATTATGGAGAGGACGCTTACGGCGTCAGCATTATTGACATCACCGCCTGCGATGGTGAACTGGGCGACGTGGTGATAGAGAATGAAGGCGACTTGGACGAAGCCATCAACGGATATACCAATGTATATGAATGGTCATAGATATGGAAGAAGATGTAAGAAGTATATACCGCCCTTCTATATGGGCAAAGCGGCTCGAAGCCTACAAAGCCGCTGAAGCGGCTCTCAGAGAGAGCGCACCGAAAGTGAGAGAAGCAGACGAGGCTGCCGCAAAAGCCCTGATTGAATGGGCGGATGAATACGAGGAGAACATCAAGATTCTCGAAGACCGCAAGCCGATAGGTATCAAGTTGGAGTCGCTGAACGATGCTATCCGACAATGCAAGGAAGCGATAGCACAAGCCGAACAAGATGCCGAACAAGATGCGGAGGTCACTACTAAGGTGACAGGCGTAGACGGTAAGACCTACGACTTGTTGGTCGAGTGCAACCGCTACATCTCCGGCGAGTGGGCAATCTCGCCGATATTGGACGGCCCCACATATACGCACCTTCTTCAAGAAGCTCAGTTCTTCTGTGATATGGTTGGACACGAATGCTCCGACGCATTCATCTACGAATAAGGCAGTATGGTATACGGATGGGTTCGATTCCCATCCTGCCTACAAAGAGTACATTGACGTATTGACAACAAGCATAATGACCGCAACGAGTCGCACACAATAAGCATTCCAGCCGAGTGTGTGAGTTGGCGTTGCGGATGTGGTCAGCACCGACTATGCAACAGGTGCTGAGGCTAAGCGGCGAGCCTATGACGCCGCAGTGTATACAACCAACCAACGAGCAGCACTCCTTACAGAGCAATTGACTGCTCACTCTATATATTCCGAGCGGTGGCATGGTGCCGAGTGGAGGTTCGATTCCTCCCACCGCTCCTATTCCCTTTATTAAAGCAACTTTTACTCATAATTTTTTCCTCCGAACCCGTGACGGGCGCAGGAGGTACAAGGCAGAGCGCGGTGGTTCCGCATTTCCCATTTAGTAGAGTATGATTGAGTTTAGTAATTGAGTTTAGTTGATATTTGTTTTTTGTAGGGGGTTCGATTCCCCCCTCTGCCACAACGATTCTTTTGTTTGAAGAAATTGGTAATGACTGTACTTCATCGCCTCCCCGTCCGTGACGGATATGGGAGGCATCACGGCTCGCACTGGTAGGCTTCGGTCGGCAATTATTAACAACATCTTATCCAATTCTCTACGACCGGGGCGAGGTTCGATTCCTCCGAGCCGACTATTACTTTCTTTATCATTTATTGACAATGTTTTTTTTCAGGGAGGCGGTCTGTGAGGATAGTCTCCTTTTTATCAGACAATTAAAAAAAAATAAATATATGAAGAAACTAATCATCTACCTGCTGATGACCGTGTGGATGGGAGTCAGCATCGTCTTCCTCTGCAACGAGGACGAGAGTGCGGCACTATTGCCGTTCGCTCTCATCAAGGCCGGGGCGTTGGCATCGTTCCTCGCCTCCACGAAAGTGCTTTGTATACTAACAGACAGAAAACTTATATAGATATGGCAGACAAGACATTTATCGAGCGTGTGATTGCGGTGCAGTCCCAGCTCAAAGCACCGAAGAATCAACGGAACGACTTCGGCGGCTTCAATTACCGCAGTTGCGAGGACATCCTCGAGGCGGTTAAGCCTCTCCTCAAAGCCGAGGGGCTGTGTCTAACCATCACCGATGATATTGTGATGATTGGAGACAGATACTATGTCAAGGCAACCGCGACACTGACTGACGGAGAACGATCGCTGCCCAACCAGGCATTCGCTCGGGAGCCAGAAGAACGAGCGAAAATGGACGGAAGCCAAGTGACAGGTTCTGCTTCATCCTATGCGAGAAAATACGCGCTCAACGGCTTGTTCGCAATCGACGACACCAAAGACGCAGACGCTCTGAACAACGGCAAGGAGTACACGGCAACCTCGAAGGCCTCAGGCAAGGCAAAGGCGACTGCTCCAGCACCCAAGATTACTGCTCCTGACAAGGCGGCAGTAATAGCGGCGGTATATGCCGCACAGACCGAGGAGGAAGTCGTTGCGATATATAAGAAGAACTCTTATTACTTCGGCAAGGACGAAGCGGTAATCACCGCCTGTTCCCAAAGAAAACAACAACTAAAACAAGGCTAATATGTTGAGATATTCTAAAATTGTATTTGACCCCGTCGGGCATACCTACACCGCGCCCGACGGGAGGGCGTTGCAGGGCATCACTGGGATGCTCCAACGGCAATTGTTCCCCGATGAATATGCCGGGGTTGATGAAGAGACGATGAAGGCCGCAGCTGAGCGTGGCAGTGCAATCCACGCACAAGTGGAGTTCTGCGACGACTTCGGCACTACTTTCGAGGATATTCCAGAAGTGGTCAATTACCAACGGCTAATCAAGGAGGGCGGCTACGTTCCGTGTGAATCCGAGTACGTTGTCAGCGACAACGAACACTTTGCGTCTCCTATTGACAAGGTGTTCAAAGTCTCCGAAACGGAGTATATCCTTGGCGACATCAAAACCGTGCGCAATCTCAACGAGGACAAGGTGCGTTGGCAACTGTCCATCTACGCCACATTCTTCGAGCGGCAGAACCCGGGCTGTAAGGTTGTCGGTCTGCTTGCCATCTGGCTCCGTAGGGACAAGGCTAAAATAACGGAGGTTCAGCGCATTCCTGACAGCGTGATTGACGCTCTCCTCGCCGCCGAGGTGGAAGGACGGCAATTCGTCAACCCACTTCCGAGCGTCAACACGTTGCCCGACCGCTACAAGGCCATGGAGATGCAGATCCTTGACCTGCTCGCAAAGAAGAAAGAGATAGAGGAGCAGGTGAAGACGTTCTCCGAGCGGATGAAGAGCGAGATGGAGAAGGCAGGTGTGAAGAAGTGGGAGACCGACAATATGCGGCTTACCTACATCGACCCCACCACCAAAGAAACATTCGACTCCAAGAGGTTCAAGGAGGAGCATCCTGAAGACTACCGAGAATATATCAAGACAACAAAAGTAAAACCATCAATAAGAATCACAGCATTATGAGCAACTACACTGGATCAATCGACTTAACTAAAGTCCCAAAGAGATTTTTCAAAAAAGTTATTTGTAAAGACGGCACAGAACACATATTCCTCAATGTCGGTCTGTGGGAACGCAAGACCCCGTCCACATTCGGTGAGCGCACCTACACCCATTCAATGAAGGTGAGTGTGCCGAAAGACCAGCAGGTGGAGGGCGAGAATTATTACATAGGCGACTTCTCGGAACTGAAGCCTATGCCAAGCCAGCCGACCACAGAACAGATTGAGGCGGCTCCGTCTGCCTCCTCCGACGACCTTCCATTCTAACGGACTATGTTGTTCGACCTTTCCAATCCATACGATTGTGAGCGTGCCAAGACACGCTTGCAGTCGTTGATTGACAAGCACTCGCCATCGGTGGAACTGACAGAGAGGAAGCAGCGTAGCGACCCACAGAACCGCTACCTGCACGTCTGTATCGGCATTGTGGCAATGGAGACGGGCAACACGATGGACTACGTGAAGCGGTATTACTTCAAGGCTCACTGCAACGCAGATTTGTTCGTCACCGGACGCTACGACACCCGTCTGCAACAGAACGTGAGAACGCTGAAATCAAGCAGAGACTTGTCTACGGAGGATATGACAACGGCAATTGAACGCTTCCGAAACTGGGCGGCCACCGAAGGTTGGTATATCCCCACCCCGGAGGAGGAATATATGATTAGACAGGCGGAAATTGAAATCAACAGAAAAAAGGAGTATCTATGACAGACCACGACATTATCATCGGCATCGACCCTGACGTGGAGGCAAGCGGTGTCGCCACACTCTCGCCAAGAACAAAAATGATTGAAGCGACCACAATGACGCTTCCCGCGCTGACGGACTACTTCCGCAGGGTGAGCAACGAATACCCAACGTTGATGGTCAGCGTGGTGGTGGAGGCATCTTGGACTACTGCCCACAACTTCCATTCACTGCCTTCCGACAGCAAGGCGGTGGCGGCGAAGAAAGGCTACCACGTGGGGCGCAACCATCAGATAGGCATCGACATTGCCGACATCGCGCGGCACTTCAGCCTTGATGTACGTCTCCAACCGCCTCTGCGCAAGATATGGAAAGGCAAAGACCGCAAAATCACCCACGAGGAAATATGCGCCATCACCGGCTATACCGCCAAGCGGAGCAACCAGGAGGAGCGTGACGCTATGCTTCTTGCGTGGACATCAGCGAACCTCCCAATAAAAATCAAGTTATGATTGACGATTCCGCACTATTGAAGATGATAGCACAGATGCAGGAGAAACTGAATCCTCCTGCGCTCGTGCCGTTCACAGCCATACACAACGCTGTACGTGAAGAGACGCTTGCGGCTCTACGCAGACTTATCAAAGAGAAACGATTGACCTACCACAGACAACTGAACGACCATTCAGTGTCTATTGACAACAAGGAGTAAGCAATATGGATTTTGTATTCAAGACAGAATGGATGAACGCTATATCCAAGCTCAAACCCGAGCAGCAGGCGGAAGCATATTCAGCGATTCGGACAATCGTGGAGGAACAGTCTATGCCGGAAGGTTTGTCCTTCGAGGTGGACTTCCTTCTGACTGCCATATATAGCCAGATTGTGGACGGAATGGACATCCCCAGCAAGCGTGGGGCTCCAAAAGGAAACCGCAATGCGGCAAAAAAACAAATCGAAAACAATTCTGAAACAATTGAAAAACAAATAAAAACAAATGAAACAATTGAAAAACAAAAAAAACAAATAAAAACAAATAAAACAATTGATTTGAATTGTTTTTCCGAAAAAGAAGAAACCCCTTCTTCCCCCACACCCCCTACTACCCCAGAAGAAAAAGTCCCTGAAGAGAAAGAAAACTACGACTACGTCGTAGCAAAAGAAAGAGAAAAACCGACATCGCCGACGGCAACGGAGATCATTCCTGTGTCGGAGATTGAGGATGTCTTGATGGGCGAGGAGATATGGGTGGAGGCTATGTGCTATAAGTACAACCTTCCTCGTGACAGACTTGCCGTGCAGCTCCACACCATCAAGCGTGGATGGATTGAGCGTGGTCAGGACTTCAAGACCTTGCAGGATGCAAAGAGGCACGCTGATTCGCTGCTAAATATCCGTAGAGCTAACGGAGAACTTGCCCAGCCGCCGGCGTGGAACGAGTTTCTCTACGACCTTATGGCTCCGCACATAGACGCTCTCGGCTACGATGACGAGATTTTCACCGCCTTCGGTCGGCACTATATGCAGGATGTCGGCAACGGCAAGCCGTTCTTCATCGGCATTCCGCGCTTTGAGGAGGAGATTTACGAGAGAATGAAGAACTTCAAGGAATCATATAAACCACCAGAGTATGAACAGCCTATGCAACCCGGAAGCGGAAGCCAATCTGCTTAGTGCCTGCGTCACCAACAGCGGTGAGTTCTACCGTCTTGCCGATGTCCTTGACCCCGAGGTGTTCACCGTCCCTGAGAACCGCACGATATGGGAGGCGATGCTGTACATCCGCAACAACGGAGGTGATGCCGATATGATGGCGGTGACGGCACGGCTGATGACGGTGGACAAGGCGGCATTCCTTGCATTCTCCGAGCAGTGTGCTCGCCCTGTGACTTCCGCCAGTGGGACGGACGAACTGTTGACCGACTTGCTTGTGAGGAGGCGCACGCTTGCCGCGATTATGGAGGCGCAGCAGTTACTTATGCAACCGCTCGAGCCTTCAGAGACGACCCTCCAGCGGCTCAACTCGGAGATTGCCAACTGCCTTGTATCGAACACCACGGAAATGGTGACGGCTGAGGAGGCTTGCAACGAGGTGATGCGCAACGTGTTCGACAATCAGTCACGGACGCACAACGCACCGGAAATCCCCGTGGGGCTTAAAGGGATAGACGAGCGCGGAGGCCTGCACACAACAGACCTGACCATCATCGCCGGCGAAACGTCTATGGGCAAGACTTCCCTTGCGCTGACGTTCGCCCTCAATGCCGCCACCGCGGGTGTCGGTGTGGGGGTGGTGACGCTGGAGATGTCGGTGATGCAGCTTGCGGCACGTATGGTGTCGGGCGATGCGCAGGTGTCTTCCTCGGACATCCTTTACAAGCGGCTCGGAGCGGACGATTACAACCGCGTGGGCGCCGCAGTGGAGAGGACGGGAACGCTGCCTATGTGGTTCAATCGCAAGGCGCAGAGCGTGGCGAAGATATGCGCGTGGATTCGTCAGCTTGCCTACCGCAAGAAGGCGAAACTCTTTGTCATCGACTACCTCCAGCTCATCTCTATGGGCAAGATAGACAACCGTGTGCAGGAGATTGGCGACATCTGCGCTACTCTGAAGCGGCTCGCCGGTGAGATTGACGTGAGCATCATTCTGCTCTCCCAACTCAGCCGTGACCGCATGAACCCCTACCCTTCCCTCGCCCGTCTGCGTGGCTCCGGTGAGATTGAGTCGAATGCCGACAACGTGATATTCGTCTACCGCCCCGAGTACTACAAGACGGAGGGAAAGAACCTTGCCTACAAGGACAGGTTCGCCAATGTCAGCACCGACGGCACTGCGGAGATCATCGTGGCTAAAGGCAGAAATACGGGTACGACATCGTTCATCGCTGCCTATGAGAAGCAATACACAAGGTTCTCCGACCTTTCCGATATGCCAACGGCTACGATGGTGACGGCAAATCGGGAACAACTACCATTTTAACCCAAAAAAATGAAAGAACAGATTCAAAAAGACAAACGTGTGAACAGCAGGTTCCTCACTGCGCTGCTGATGGCGGAAGCGGCTCTCAGACCGATAGCCAACGACTGGGCGCATCTCGACGAAGGGGAACTCAACGACATCATCCGATGCCTGCACACCATCAACGACCTGCAAGGACAGGCAAGAGCGTATGAAGACTATCTCGACAAACAACTACAGACTGCTGATGCGGTGCGCGAGGGCGGTCGTGGAGATACCCCACGACAAGAACAACCTTCGCTTGGTCAACCTTCAGCGTCAAGCAAAATTACTGCTGCGCTATGAGGAACGAAAACTACTACACTCCGGAGGAAGAGGCAATGGCTTTCAAGGCCAAGAGTGAGGCGGTGGACTATTTTTTCCGCGACGCGATAGCGCACTACTCCCCCAAACAGAAAATGATTGTGGAGATGCTTGACATCCGATTCCCTCTTCACAAGGATGTCTACAAGGCGTATATGCTTTCCATTCCCATCAGTGTCATCGCCAAGGATTACCTGATGACGCAGAGGGATGTGAGAAGAGTGATAAAGGCTTACGAACTCAATAAACTGTACTGATTATGAACTACGACGTTATAGAGAACTCAAAGGCTGACTTGAGATTGAGCCGTCGCAAGGCTCTTGAGTTGCTTCCTGTCCTGCGCAAGCGTGACGAGGGAGGGCGAATTGTCAGAATAGATCCAAGAACAATTAAAATCGTCAGAAACAGATGACAAACGATTTAAGAAAAAAAATAGACTACAGCATTGCACTGTTGCGGAAGGCGGAAGCTCTGGCTCTGAGGTTTGACCCCGATGACGGCTTTTATCTCGCTTTCAGCGGAGGTAAGGACTCGCAGGCATTGCTTCATCTTGCGCAGATGGCAAACGTGAAATTCAAGGCATATATGAATTTTACGTCGGTTGACCCTGGCGAAGTGGTGCGGTTCGTGAAGCGTCAGTATCCAGACGTGGTGCGCGTGCCTCCGAGAATAAGCATATACGATATGGCAAAGAAGAAAGGCATCTTACCATCTGCAAAAGTTCGGTGGTGTTGCGCCGAATACAAGGAGATTGGCGGTGTGGGCAAGGTGACTCTTGTGGGGGTCAGAAGGGAAGAGTCAATTAGACGCAGCAAGCGGAACGAGATAACGTCGAGCAATTTCAAAATATCTGAGAGTTTTGATCAATTCTCAAAACACGAAGAGGAAATGGTAGCCTGTGTGCGTGGACGTGACAAGATTATCATCTCGCCCATTCTACACTGGACAGAGCGCAATGTGTGGGAGTTTCTAAACGAAGTTGTCAAGGTGCCTCACTGT
>OBLG01000370.1_pt1 | contig 50753 bp, 52 predicted proteins | sample 1517451 | NCBI WGS metagenome assembly OBLG01 (sample SAMN04571694, study PRJEB22368) | human gut metagenome | biome: human gut; material: stool | host: Homo sapiens | place: Luxembourg | collected 2012-06-29
ATGCTTTCTTTTCTCACGCGGCACTCCTTAGGGATTGTGAACTCAATCGAATCCGGAATCCTGTCGGTCAGCCTAAGGAGATAAAGCGCAGTTATGCCGGAATAGACAATCCTCTGATATCTTCTTTGAAGTTGGAAGAGGTCATCGACGGCTCCGTCTTTCGCGTAAACGCCACGCCTTATTCTGACGAGACGATTGGAACTTACGTATCTTGCGAAAGACGCAGGTGGAACACCATTTGCGATTGCATCTTTTCTGGATAGGCTTCCATCTCCGCTCTCTATCATCTTTTCTAGTATTTTGTAATTTTGGTTCATTCGTATCACCTAATTTCATTATTAGTGTAACAGATGTATCAGAAATTATTAATGATTCATGTCTATTTATGTGTTATCTCCCTTTAATTCCTAACAAATATCGAAATTTTCTAAACCTATTTTTTATTGATGTGATAACGATTTTCGAGTTTTTTGCCCTTTCAATCAAACTATACCCCTGTTTTTGCCTCTTTTTAGGCTAAAAATCGGTTTTCCAGGTTGAATGTGTAGTTGCACTGTATCCTGAAAGCGTAAAAAATGAGGAAATCACGAATTTTCGAAAATGCCGATGATTATGGGCTTTTTGACCTGTTCCTTCCATCGTGTATAGATGCTAGTCACCTGTTCCTGTGTCGATACGAGGTAGGATGGGCGTTCATTTTGAGCGTCGACCTATTTCCCCATACGAGTAGAGACCTTATTTTTACCGCTTTACCGGCTTTTGGGCGGTTTTCTCGACAAAAAATGGATTTCACTCATTTTCGAGAATAATGAAATCCATCAATTTTTTACGATTTTTGGCCTTTTTCAGCCGTTTTTGCGACTGAGCAACACCACAGTCTCAACATGCGTAGATTGGACGCAAGGAACAGGTCTACCAATACGAGGCACAGTGTGGAAGGAACATGTTTACTGCATTCAAAACATGACTGTGCAACTGGCAAAAACGGTTCACTTAAGTAGTACTGGGGAATAGATCTATTTATCCATGCGTCTCAAACACTATAGTAGATTTTATTCGGCTATACCTTTCTTGAATTTAATTTCCTTTAAGGGTTTCGAAATGGTTAGAGCTCCATCTTTAATAGGGTACATTCATAACTCAAAATGCTTGATAACTGATAAGGTTTGATATATACTAATAAGATTTAGAGAGCACACATAATCTACTAAATGGGCGGCCTGGGACAACAACTGAAAGGAGTCATTCTATATGTATCATTATGTGCAAGACAAAGATTTTTTAAGGAGAGCGCAATCCGATTCCTCCAGAATGCTAAAAAGGGTGGAAGAACTGCTGAGAAAGGAATACAAGATCAATTCTCAGATTTTTTTGGTCGGCAGCGGTGCAAAAAACATGGTTACGCAAAACGAAAACGAATCTATCGACTTTGATTACAACCTAAACATCATCTCCTGCCCTGATTGGGAAGATCCTGGAAGTATCAAAGAGTCCGTAAGGAAGGCAATGAATCGGATAATGACGAATGAGGGGTTGGGCACTGTCGATGATTCAACCTCTTGTTTGACGACAAAAACCATCAATTTTAAAGATTCTCCCGAAAACAAATGGTCAATCGACCTTTGCGTTGTAACCAAAGATTCAGGCGGAAACTGGCAAAGATTGATTCATGAAAAAACGGGATTCGCCCAATATGATAGGTATTTTTGGAATACTACCCCAAATTCAGAAGACTATTCATATAAAGCAGCGAAAATCAAGGAATGTCCTGGATGGTGGAACGAAGTCCGAAACAGCTATTTAAGAATCAAAAATCATTATCTTCAGAGTCACGATTACAATCATCCTTCCTTTGTTTGCTATATAGAAGCCGTGAATGAAATTTATAACAGAATAGGCTGTAGAAAATAAAGGTGTTACTCACTTTTCTTCCAATAGCGAGTTCTTAGATGATCTATTGTCATCAATTCAAAAGAATAACTTCTAAGGAATTCCTTGTTGTTGAGCCAAGCAAAGTTATTTTTGATTCAAGCAAACGAGACAAAAGTCCAGGCCTTTGCAAAACTCGAAAACTTAATTTTACAGTTCGAGTATTTTGTATGGTTCTCTTCTTTGTCAGTCTCGGAATTAGACATGAATTTTCTCAGATTTGCATTCAGGACTGTCGAGTCACTTATAATCGTTTGATTTTTGGAAAAACCAATCAAAGGTACATAGATACCTTTATAATATGCAAAATAAGAGCTTTCTTTTCGTATAACCATATGGACAGAATCAATGGAAGTGCATTCCGATATTGTAATTTGCCGATCTACTGAATCCGTTTGATTACTCCCTTTGCTGCCATCTTTATACATGTCCGTATCAACTTGCAAAAAATAGAAGGAATCATTATCAGTTCTAGCAACAGAATCATTGGAAAGAGAGAGATTTTTAGATTCAGTCAAAACACCATCAGTGTATGTACCTTCTAGGGCCTGGCTCGAATCGAGACCAGACGGGATTGATTTCGGCCGTGCTTCAAGGTGGGGAAAACGGAATTATGAAAAGAAGCACTACCATCGGAGCGATTTTCGAAATCTTAGAGAAGAATCTCTACAGCGCGATTTTGAGAATTGCCTCACCGGGAGAAAGAATCAATGCTGGCATGGTCTATGAAACAATATGGACCTGGTTCATCAAGGATTTCGAGAATGAAAAAACAGGGATTACGGAAGCAATCCAAAAAGGAGAATATGCCAGAAAGCTAATGAACCCAAAAAGTGATAAGGACATCTCCTACCACGATGCATTGACTCTCAGCTCTTCACTCATCTGTCAGGAAGGGTTAGAGGAAGCCATCGAGTATTGCGAGCTGGATGACGAAGCGAAGAAATCCTTGATTGAAGATTTCAAGAAGATTGGAATCGAAATCAGGCCAGCTTTTATCGCGCACGACATCACCACCGCCTTCAAGAACCACTTAGAGTATGTGCTCGCAAGGGGAAAAAAGCCTCTATCCCTCCTGAGAAGGATGATAGAGACCTTTTTGGTTAAACGAGATATGTTGGCTTATGGAAAATAATGAAGAAAAGAAAGATATCGAAAAAGAAACTAATTGCATTATCTGGAATATCCGCTTACGACTATAGAAAAATGAAAAAAACTGAGATGTAAGCGTGTCAATAATACGAAAAGTATGCTTAGCATTTTCTCTTGATATATGGGAAGTGATTATTTTTAAATTTAGCTTAAAATACTAAAATATTGACCTTATAAAATCATGGAGCAAAACGATTATTTTAAATCTTTATGAAGGCTTAAAAAGATAGGCAAGTCTTTCGAAAAAGTCCTCTTTTTCAGCGAACTAAGAACTTTTTCTTCCGTTTCTGGAGTCCAATAGATCCTTAAATCTCTTTTGGCTCTAGTTATCGCCGTGTAAAAAATGTTATGGGAAATCAGTTCTTCCACTTCATTTGAAATGACAATTTTGACTGAGTCATATTCCAATCCTTGCGATTTATGAATTGAAACTGCATATGCAATTTGAAAGGGAATCTGATAATTTGGTCGCAAATCTTGCTCGTATTCCGCTTGACCGGTTCGATATACAGTAAAAGAAATCAAAGTAGTTCCATCATTGTTGATTTTTAAAACTTTTAACCCGTTAACTGATTCTGTTATCGGATTAACAACTTTTTCAACAATGATTTTAAAATTGACGCTGCCGTCTTCTGCTATTATAACCGATTCGATACGGCCTTTAAGATTGTTATAAAGGAAACTTCCGAACCTATTATTCTCCAAAAACAAAACGGGATCACCAACCTTAAAAGTATAATGTCGCCAATTGATTTCTGGATTTGGATTATTTGCCTGTAGGTATTTATTAATGTTATTTATTCCATATAATCCATCATAGTTCAAACATAGTATTATCTCATCTGAGTAGTTTCGCTCAAAAATCGAAGGCCCAAGTGGATAGGAAATACGCATTTTTTCTATATATTCCTTAATCGTTATTTCGTTGTCCCTGACCGCTTTCCATAGTATTGGGAGATTTTGATTTTCTCGACTTCTAAATTCAGTTTTTAACTCAACAAAACAATCTTTACCTATGAATTCCTTTAGTAAAGCGAACCAATTCCCGAATTGAACAGATTCAATTTGATAAATGTCACCTATCAGCAATAACAACTTGCTGTTCATTTTATCCAAAATAGCAGACATATCTTTATTAGAAATGTTGCTGCATTCATCAATAATCATGATTTCGAATTGCTGGTCAATATATTTTTTACTATGAAGGAACTTGTAAACTGTATCAAAGCTTACATTCCTATTGGTTATTCTCTTTTTTAGATTCATCAGAGCGGGATTTGTATTTGCCAAACAAAGAACATTTGTGGTCTCTCCAAAAATATCCACAATATATTTTGCAAAGGTGGTTTTCCCTGTACCGGCCGGTCCGTAAACAGCAAAAACGGAGCTCTTAGAAAAAGCTTGTTCAACAGCTTCTTCTTTTTGCTTGTCATCAATGATTAAAGATGCAAGTTCAAGCAGCCTAGCTTTAGCATATTCGGCATATCCTGGAAAATTAATATTTTTAGATAAATGTTTTAAAAAATTGATTATTTTATAAGTCGATTCATCAAATTCTTCAATAAAAAAGTTTTTTCCAAGGTTGGATAGCCTAAAAGATTTACTAGTGCTCTTTTCGTCACAAAGTTTATTAAAATCTGAAATATCACTTTTTATCTTTGCAAAATCGCATTCAGGACCAGGCTTCCAATAAAGAGATAAATTTTGCTTAGATTCATTCAAAATAAAGCGTCTGATTAATTCGGAGCCATGTTCCTCCACATTAAAGCAACAGCATAAATCATCAAAAGACGGATTATGATTGCATAATGATGCTACAAAGGGGAAATTCTCAAAATATCTATCTTTAGATGTAACTTTAACGTAATCAGAAAGAACTTTTCCATTGTATCGATCTATTTGGTCTTTAAGAATCCGATTATTAACTGTATACATTAGATAACGCAAAGTGTTATTTCCATATTTTTGGCTTTCCAAAACATCTCGTGAAGCATCAAAAAATCGAGCTAAAACATTTCTATCAGAATCAAAAACCTCATTCTTAAAAATAGAAAATTGCCTTTTAGGAAGACATGTTATTTTATCCAACGAAATCTTGTGTTCTTTAATAAATCTCATTAAAGAGCGATAGCTGGAGTCTTGTCGGTATTGCGTATGTTGAATTCCAACTATGTTAAAAAGCCTGTCGAATTCGCATGGCCTTATTGCAACATCATAATCGGTAATAACAGTAACATCGATATTTTTGTCGAAAAGGAAAACTTTTATCTTTTGTAAATTGGCTCGGATTGCATAATTGGGGAAAATGTCAATCATAGAGAATGCCGTGAATCTATCAAACTTGCAGGTTTCATCATTAACACCAGTTAAGGTGTACTCGTAGAATTTTACATTATGGCAATAAATCAGTTTTTTCTTTTGAACATAGTATGAATCAAAATTTCTTTTTTCCTTTTTCTCGTATTCAAATTTTTTGAGGCCATCAATTATGAGCTTGTAATAATCTTCAAATGTTGAATCCAAATCCAAAGGATACTTATCCAAATTATTTAAAATCAACAAATTCAACTCTTTCTTCAAAAGAAGTTTGATCTGAACCAAATACTGTATGTATCCCAAAAGCAATCGCTCAGCCTGATCATTCGGCAAGCGATAATGCGATGCAGAAACTCGCAATTTAGAATAAAAGTCCTGTAAAAAATTAAACCCAGCATTTCTACTAACAAACTCATGCCCATCTTGAATTAAATTAAATTCCGTTTGAGCTGTTATTTTACTATTGCGACTAAGGAATAAAACGCAGCAAACCTGGTCATAGAAATCCCTGAGGCATTTTAAAAAGTTTGTTGACACCTCATTTCTACTTTTATGCTTAATATCATCAATATAGGAGTCAATATCGTTGGCTGTCTCTTTAAGTTGCAATTCCCAATATGAAAAATCGTTATTAGCAATCATGATTTTTTTACCTCCTACATTTTATGGCTATAGTTTTCAAATCAAAAATCGCTGATCTTAAAGAAACATAGCCGTTTTCGCTTCGTATATAACCCTTATTTCTATGAAAATGATAGCATAAACGATAATTTACAGCAACTTTTGAGCTTGATTATAAATAGACACCTTTGCAATGCAAAAGATAAAAAAACGGTTGCTTTAAAGAAATTAGTTAAACGTATAAACATACCAATTGATAGTATTATTAGAAAAATACCTACAGTTGATTTGAGTGTTATGCCATCTGGGTCTTTCTCTTTATCACAATTGAACGATTCAGCAAACTTTGAATCAAATTTAACTGAAATGAAAGAAGGGAACATCTTGTTTGGCTCGATAAGACCTTATTTAAAGAAGGCAGGTATTGCCCCTTGTAACGGGGCGGTTACAGGAACTATATATCAATATGAAATTCTAGATGAGCGATTTTATAATTTGATTTTATATTCTTTGACGAGCCAACAAATATTTGATTATGCAACCAAGTCTTCTCACGGAACCAAAATGCCTGTGGTTAATTCTGACAGATTATTAGAGTACTCAATTGAATACACTGAAGAACTCTTAGACGATATTGAGATATTAAATTTGAAAGGTATAATAGTCCGAAATTGTAAAGAAAACTCTAATTTAACTAAATTAAGAGATTTCTTGTTGCCATTGCTCATGAATGAGCAGGCAACCATCGATTAACGATAAGATAAATTATCGTTTATGCGATTGTTCAGCTTGATTTTTTCCTCAATGGAATATAAAAAGTCGCCAATTTTAATTTGTTCTTCCCTTGTCGGTAAAAATATATCTAAAAACGAAAAAATATGTTCATTGAAACTCGCGCGCAACGTCATTGTTGTATAAGAGTTAATAAGTTTCCTAAAATATGGTGATCTAAAATAGAAAGCCATATATTTTGAATAAACCAAATCTCTTTTTATGGTCCTTAGTCTTTTTGCAAATCCGCTAAATGTCGCATCAGGATAATCTTTTAATGCTACACAACTATAGGCTAACTCATCAGGCGTTTCACTCGTTCGAGTCATAAGTACATCTCCTTCTTTAACTGAAGATTCGGTTTTTTGCTTATCTGTTTTTTTCATCAAATCTTCTAATATATCTGGCAAATAAAAATTATTAAAAATTGTAGAAAAAGAAATAAATGGGAATCCATGTCCAGCAGAGTTCTTTGATGTACTAACACCATAACTCATTTCATACAATTTTTGAAGTCTAATTTTGCTAAGTTTGTTCATAAATTCAGCTCCTATCCTATATATTTTTTATGAGATGCTTTTACGTTAGCCTGATTAACCATTGCATATTGTAAAGTTGTATCAATCCTTTTATGACCAAGCAGTACTTGCAATTGTTCTATTGGCATTCCTTTATCAATTGCTTTAGTTGCTAATGTCCTCCTAAACTTATGTGGATGCGATTTTTTGATTTCAATCTTTAAACCTAATTTCCGAATCCTTAATTCTATCGCCCCTATTGATATTCTGTTGAATGGAGCATTAAGACCAACAAACAAAGCCTCGTTAGTGTCGGACCTAGACTCTAAATATTATTGGAGATGAATTTTTTTCTTGCATCAAAGTATACAATTCTTTCTTTATTACCTTTTCCTAAGATCTTGCATTCCCTTTCAACAAAATTTACATCGGCTTTATTCAAAAGAACGAGCTCTCCAACTCTCATTCCTGTTGATGACAAAATATCAATTAGTGCAAGATCTCTAAGATTTGAGCAGATATCCCTCATTTTTTTCAAAGATTCATCGGAATAGATTTCTTTGACTATTGTTGTTGATTTAATTTTATGAATTCTTCCTTGCCAAGGTAAAATACGAGGTAGGTTGTATGTACATTTGGGTTGGGGACATGTTTCCTCCTACTAGTAAGCGGCTTTTTTCGGGGGTTTCGGCCGAAATCGGACGGATTTCCAGCAAAGAAAAAAGGGCCTCGACCTTTCCAAATCGGTCAAAGCCCTCGACTTTTAGCCTTTTTTAGCTGTTTTTTAGAACAACGTGATGCACTCAACATGTGTTTGTTAGTAATAAGAGAAAGTAAGTCTAGTAGGTGGCCTCGATCCTGTTTTCTGCCTTTTTGGAAGAAGCCATCTTTGCCCTATCGAAAAGGAAAGCAAAGAAGATGGACAGAAATATTGCCTTCTAGTTGGAAGGCATAAATCCGTGTTCATCATGTTCATTGCTTTTTCCTTCGGATTTGTCCATTGGGTTCAAGCATGCAAATAATATATTTTCCAATGTTACGATCTTATTGCCAACAAAAATGCTAGTATGCTTTAAATAATTTTATTTATTACAAGCCACCAGTAATGCTTTCCAATAGCAGTCAATTCGCAAGTATCGGAATGCATTGCAGCATAAAACATATGTTTTTCATTAGATGGTCGAACAAGACCATTACTAGTTGCCTTTTGAAGTAGTTCAAAAATTTCTCCATTATTTTCTTGAAAATAAGGTCTCTTTAAATCTTCTTTTCCTATTTCTTTGCTCCCAGGATAATTCGTGGGCTCGAAGGAAGGATCGAGCTGGAAAACGTCTGTTTCAGTCGAAAACAATTTCATTAATCGTCTCATCTCAGAAAAAGACATTTTAGAATTAGCCACGCGGATAGTAACAAAAGACTGAACATGTGATTTAAATAAAGGCCTTTGATCAAAACTGCCCAATGACGAATCAATGTAGGAATAAATTGATCCAGGTGTAATTCGCACAAAAATATCGCTTGCTCCACCTTCTAAAGCATCTATAAGAAGCTTCGTAAAGAGTCCATGTCCATTCGTTTCTATCGCAGATTCACCTGTATTACAAGCCGTAAGAATGGTTGTCCCACATTCCAAAATAGTCGCGTCTCCAATCATAGAGAAGTTTCCTAATTTTCCAGCATGGCAACAATCCAAGATGATGATTTTATTTTTGCATTTAGATTCACGGATATGCTCAAGAATTGTTCTAAACGGAATCCCGTAATGTTGAGATTGGTAATCTATAGTACAAATTTTCCCATCGTTTTTGTCATCAAATCCGTGCCCGGAAAAATAAAAAAGTGAGACATCAGAATCATCACTGAACACCTTAGTTAGTTTGTCTAAAATATTATCGTAAGTTGCTTGTTCATTTAGCAATTTGATTATTGAAAAATTGCGGCTCTCGTCTTCGTTGTATTCAAGGAGTCGAGCAACCTCGTTTGCGTCATTAACGCAGCAATTTAGTTTATGACCTGGATAATTATTTATGCCAACGATTAAAGCATTTCTCATTCAAATTTCCTCCTTAGTTGCGGGCAATCATTCTTATGTGTTTTCTTTTAAAAAACGGCGTGCTTAGAGCAAAAATCAATCATCTATATCCATTCAAAAGTAGTTTTAAATTATACCAAGTCCAACTATAAATTTTGTCAGTCGCTTTTGCGCCAACTGGCTTAGCAACATGGCAAGAATTGCGGCCTTGTAAAAGAAAATAAGGAACGCCTTCTTCTTGAGCTATAGACAATTCAGCAGTTACCCCTTTGGCGGTATCTGTATTAAACCCACATAAAACAATTACACAATCACACCCTTTAATTCTTCTTCTCGCATAAAATTTCCAATTTTGATCAATAGCTTCTTTAATGGACATATCTACAATTTCAAAAGGAGAATCGTCATTTCTAGCTTGAGCCACTAAAGAGCCTTTGATATCACTATCATGATCATAATCGAACGAAATAAATACACGTTTCTTCATATTTACTTATCTTATATTTTTCCTTTCTGTGAGCCAGTCACTCAACAATTTCAATATCGTACTTTCTAAAATAAGGAGCAAGCTTTCTTTTCAATTTTGTCGTTGGTTTAAACTTACCTGCTTCCCAACGATTAATCGTGGCAAAAGAAACGCCGAATAATTCACCAAATTCAGTTTGTGTAAGTATCAATTTATTACGTAATTTCTTGATTGCTTCAAAGTAAGTCATACAATGCTCTCCTATTTCCGTCGCTCATGATATGAATGTAACACTTTTTGAGTTAGCTTTCAATCGTGTAAGTGGATAGAAATCACATAAAAAAATTCCCGCTTATTAAAACGGATTCCAATTTTTCTTAGCATATTTTTTGAAGTGAAGGCAATGGTTTTCTTGTTTTATGGCTTTTCAATCAAACTATACCTCCGTTTTTGCCAATTTTTCGCCCCAAATTTTGTTTTCCAGGTTGTCTGTGTAGTTGCAGTCTACTCCGAAAACGCAAAAAACAAGGAAACGACAGATTTCAATAAAATCCGATAAATACGGGCTTTTTCACCTATTCCTTCCATCGTGTATACATATCATCCACCTATCCCCGTATCGATACGAGGTAGGTTGGGTGCTCATTTTTGAAGTCGACCTATTTCCCCATACGAGTAAAGCCCTGTTTTTTACCGTTTTACTGCCACTTAACCCATTTTTGCAATAAAAAAGAGGATTTCCCACTTTTTTGAGAAGTAGGAAATCCGTCAATTTTTATTGATTTTCGTCTGCTTTCACCCGTTTTTTTACTCAGCAACACTACCGTCTCGACATGCATAATTTTACCTCAAAAAAATGTCTCAAATACAACCAAGGTTATGAAGTCGACATCTTTTGTAGACCCGTATGACTGACAGTGCAACAGGTAAAAGGTAACTACCTTATTAGAAAACGATGAGATCGATATGTCTTTATCATTGTTTCGATAATATTTTAGAAAACAAATTTTTGTTAAACAAATAATTCAGTGAGCCTTTTATTCACATAAGTCCTAAATTTGTTCAAAGGAAACCCGATTTCCATCGTTCTTCTTGAAATTCAGCTTTCCGCCCCAAGAGATACCATACAGATAGCAATTCTCTTCAAATGGCCTTTGGTTTACATCATCGTAATAGCAAATATAAAAGCCGACGTGGCCTTCTGAAATATCTATTGAGCCAAAATCAAATGTGTCTGTCACAAAGCCCTCATAATGCATGATGACCCCATCGGTAGTGCCCTCAATTGTTTCATAAGATAAAGGATATTTTTCGTCGTCAGGAAAATCGTCGAGATCAATATAGTCACATTGAAGTTCATTCCCCGCTTTATCTTCAATTACTCTATTGATTACAAATGTCCCATAACCAGGATTGCATCCCCATAGATCATTTTCCCAATCTTTTGCAAATCCTTTTCTTGCACCTATATAAACATTAAAGGTTGCATTTAAGGGTTGCTCTTTTTCCGCTTTAAAAGCCAGCCCCACCTGACTTGTTGGACTAGATGGGCCGTAATACTTATTAAAACCAACTTCAACAAAGGTTCTATTTGACAAACCACCGTTGCAACTAATCAATGCCATGGCGTTAGCAAATAAAGTTAATAATTTAGTTCTTTTATATTTCATACCCAAAACTCCAAATTATGCAGATGTTTTTCCATAATTAGTGATATAGAATTGATTTTCACTTATACCTGTTCTTGTTCCAAATACCATGTCATCAATTGACAGCCTGCCTTTATTTCGACTACCCGTTGCGGTTGCAGTATCAGTTTATTGCGCAATTTCTTGATTGCCTCAGAGTAAGTCATACAATGCTCTCCTATTTGTTAGATTATGATAAATGTAACACTTTTCATACTAGGTTTCAATGAAGATAGGGGAAACATTGAGACTTCGAAAGTCATCACTTTTTTAAATGAATGAGGTCTATCCTGTCGGTTCTCAAAAAGAAAAGCCCTATTACTCTCTCTATTTTCGCCTTATCTCGCTTTCGAATCAAACTATACCCCTGTTTTTGACCCTTTTTAGGCCAAAAATCGGTTTTCCAGGTTGTCTGTGTAGTTGCAGTCTACTCCGAAAACGCAAAAAATCTGAAAATCGTGATTTTTCGAAAAAGCCGATAAATACGGGCTTTTTCACCTATTCCCCCCATCGTGTAAACATATCGGCCACCTATCCCCATATCGATACGAGGTAGGATGGATGTTCATTTTTGATGTTGACCTATTTTACCATACGAGTAAAGCCCTGTTTTTACTGGTTTACCGCCACTAAACCATTTTTGCAATAAAAAAGAGGATTTCCCTCATTTTTAGAAAGAAGGAAATCCATCAATTTTTATTGATTTTTTGCCTTTTTCAGTCATTTTTCTTATTTAACAACACCATCGTCTCAACATGGAAAGTATGAGGAAACATGTCTACAGGGATAACACGTTTAATTTCATAATTTGTGAAATACCCTAAATCTCTAGCTAGTGTTACAGGGTCACAGGATATATAGACAATTTGTCTTGGAGATATTTTTTCTAAAGCTGCTATAAATTCTTTAGTTGATCCAGCTCTTGGTGGATCCATAACTACAGCGGAATATTTTCCTTCTTCGCAGTTATTCATTAAATATTCTGTACAATCATCTTCGATGAAACTGATATTTTCAATATTGTTTATCTTCTTATTTTTTTCAGCATCGAGAATTGAAGAATGCTCGATTTCAACTCCGACAACTTCTTTAACATATTTAGAAATTGCTAGTCCAATTGTACCTGTTCCACAATAGGCATCTAAAACTGTATCTTCTTTGGTAAGTTGAAGGGCGTTTATCGCTGTATTATATAAAGTTTCTGTTAATTTAGAATTTGTTTGGTAGAAAGATTTTGCGGAAATTAAAAAATCTAATCCGCAGAGACGATCTTTTATCTGCCCTGTTCCATAAAGAACTCGTGTTTTTTCTCCTAGAATAACATTGGTGTCTCTTTTGTTGATATTTTGAACAACTGTTTTAATTCGTGGTTCTTTTTTCAATAATGTTTTAATTATATTTTGAGCACCATAAAGGTCATCTGTAGCAGTAACAAAGCAAAGCATTACAGAATTATAATATTCAGATACTTTTATAAGTACATGGCGGACAGTTCCTTTATTTGTTTTTCTATCATAGGGTTGAATCTTAAAATCATTCAATGTTTTTAAAACTAAATTTCTTATTTCAGTTGATATAGTACTTTCGATAAGACATTCATCATTTGGAATGATTTTATGTGTGTTTTCTTGATAGAATCCAGAGATTATTTTTTTTGTTTTATTATTTAAAGCTAGAGGGACTTGTACTTTATTGCGAAAATGAAGTGGTTCTTTTAATCCGATAGTCGGTTCAACATTTACTTCAATTTTGGCAAATTTTTTTATTAGGTCTTTAACTTTTTGTTGTTTATATTTTAATTGCTCTTCATAGGAAAGATGTTGAAGAGAACATCCTCCACAATTTTGATAGTATTTGCAAAGTGGCTTTACTCTATAGGGGCTATTATTTAATCTTTTTAGAACTCTGATCCTATTTAATTTTCCATATTCAAAAATGGTTTCAACATCGGCACTTTCTCCTGGTAAAAGATTGTCGACAAAGACAGTTTTACCATCCATATAGCAAATGCCTTTTCCAAAATCATCTAGTTTTGTACAAGTTAAAGTACATTTTTTAGTCGTTGACATTAGGATCTTCTCCTTCAAAATAGGTATCGTTGAAATATTTGGTCAATAGTTTTACCATAGAGTGAAATTCTTCTTCTATCAAGTTGAAATTATTTTTAGAATTTTCAGAGAATGCAGCAATATTTTTTGAATAATAAGAATTAATTATTTCATCTAAAACATTGAGCATATCGTAGAATCCATGAATTGTTAAATCAGTAAAATATTGGCTTTGCGAATAGAAAAATATTGCAGAACTATGAGATAATTCACTCGCTGCTTCATACCATTCGGAATAATATCTTAAGTCAGCGCATCTTTGAATGCCATCGCGGAAATTTAATTTATAATCTGGATTAGTTTTATCAAAAGTGTTTAAAGAATATAACCAACCATATTCGATATATTTTTTCATGTCTTTACTCTTGAGATCATTTTCTTTCATCTCTTTTTTCATGACATCGAAAATATGGTTTCGTTCATCATCATTTTCAACTCCACCTCTAAAGGCGTTGGAATAGACAATATGTTTTAAATAAGCTTGTCTTGTTTTCTCTCCGCCTTGAATTAGAAGTTTTATAATGCAAATAGACTCATGAAAAGTACGCCAAGAGCAAAAAGCTTCGGAATAAAGGCCGAGATTCAACATCCTTATAATACCTATTCCTTGGGATATTGTTTTATTTAAAAGATCTGGTATTAAAGAAATACGTGGATCTCCTTTAGCATAAGGTAAATTTAGTTCTTTATGAAGATTTAATATAGCATTAGCGATAAGAGAGCGAGCATCGCTTAATTTTATTCCGTTGACAGAAAAAGAATCTCTCTCTTTTAATGTCAATTGAAATTTAATAAGAATCAAACGAACTTGCTTTATATAGAATTCTGTTTTTGGTTTTAATATACAATCAGAAAATTCAGGGTCAGTTTTATGAGCGAAAAGAAGCTGCTGATAGCAGGAATCTTTGATTATTTTTACTCCAAGAGGATTAGAATCATTCTTTATGACTACCTGTGAAAGTAATTCAGCAGATTTTTGAAGATTTTCTTTTTCTTCATTACTTAACTTTTTTTCTTCCAACATGAACCATCACCACCGGTAATTGTAAATATTTTGCAAGATCTTTTATAGAAGCTATTTCACTTTGAGTTAAATCATCATAAACATATATTTTTTCAAAACAGTCAATTTTAAAAATGTTTTTATCAAGATTTTTATTATCGATAATTTGCACAGCTTCATTTTCTTCACCAGAAATAGCATAAGCGATAACTTTGCGGATATCGTTAGGAATATTGGAATCTTTGACAATTTCTGGATCTAAGCAATAGAAAAAATAAGGAACTAATACTTTGTATTCATCTTTATCTAAGCGACGAAAATTAACTTTTGCATAAAAAATATGTTTATGTGGTCTTTCAGGAAGATTTTCATATAATTTCAAGAGTTTGAATCTTGAATTAAATCTTTCAATCATATTAGCCGTACTTTTATTGGTAATGTTTGGAAGATTAATTTTATGAAAAGCTAAAGCTTGATTCTTTAAAGCATAAAGATCAGAATAGCCATCTTCTGATGTTGGTAAAATGGAATAGGGGACATAAAATCGGTCGAGAATCCATTCTTTTTTTGCAAGTAATGCTTCAAGACGAACTTCATCATCAGGTGAGTAAAGATCGATAAGATTTTCTATAATTTGATATTGATCCATAGTGTGTCTCCTTTCCGCACACATTATAAAACAAATGGCGGAATTTTTCATCACATTATTTATATGTTTAATCTATGGTTTATTGTCTTTATATAGTTATTTCTGTAATCTAAAAAAATTATTCTTCCAAGTCTTAAAAGAATAAGTCTTAACAAATTGTCACTATTATCTTCTTCGAGGACAAGTTTGTTGTTCTCTACATAGATAGTCGCGTGATTATATGTGATGCTATTGCAGTAATCTATATGATCTAAATGTATAAATAAATCTTTTCTTTTTCTATCGGATTGTGTTAAACATGATAATATTTCATCAAATTTTAAAACTTTTAACCAAGATTGCTGGTAAAGTTCAGGTTCGTCTTGATTTAAATATGAGAACTTTTCATAGAATTCATTATCAGCGCATTTATATAAAATATATTTTTTCATAATCTTGTCCTTTTGCATACTATATGCAAAAAGGACAAGGAAAAATGTCTAATTTTAGGAACCTCCAATATCATCGTCATCAAAATAATCAACGAAAGAAAAATCAGCTCCTAATTCATAATCTTGAACAAATTGCTGTTCTTCTTTTATGGGATTATAAATTGTGTTTTCTTTAATTATTAATAGAGCGCTATTCAATGTTATATTTCCATAGTGCTTAACTTCAATTTTATAATTTTGTAATTCTTTATAAATATCTATATCGATTGAATTTACAACAAGTATGTTGCATTTATTTAAAATCAAAATTTCAAATAAATTATCATAGTCAGAAAAAAATACAGTTTTTAGCGGAACTATTAAACCATTTTGAATATCAAATATTTCTACTTTTTGATTATTTCCAATATTTGTCAATCTATTTTTAGAATTTACTAAGAATGCTGCTTTCATATTTATCACCATTAATAGTATTTTTAAAAAACAAAAAAATATACTGATACAAATAACAATTAATTTGTTAAAATAAAAATATGAAATCATCCAAATATTTTTCTGCTAAAGAAATAATAAAAATAGTTTTGATTGCTTTTGGCATATTGTTATTTATTTGTTTATCTATTTTAAAAAGCAATGTTGAATTTGCTGAATGGTGGACAAGAAATTTTGGCTTTTTATATGAAAATATTATCGGGAGAATTTCTTCTTTGTTTCCTATTTCAATGTTAGAATTCTGGATAATATTTTTAATCGGAATAGTAATATTTTTCTTTGTGAGGATGATAATTAATTTCAAAAGGAAAAATAAAATCAAAGGTATTAGATCGATAACAGCAATCATTTTAGTTGCAGTTTGCACAATTTCGATTTTTCAAGCAACATATGGCGTTTCTTATAACAGAAAGAAAGTGGATATAGTTCAATATGAAGAAAAAATTGATTATACATATTATGATGAAATAATCAGCTATTATTTAGAAGATTTTAACTTTGTTTCTAGTCAAATGCAATATAAGGAAGATGGTGATGTTATTTCCCCTTATTCTTTTGAAGAATTATCTTCAATAATGCAAGAAGAATATAAAAGACTTGATTCAGACTATTTTAATTCTTATACTCCAAAAACTAAAAAGATGTATTTGACATCATGGTTATATACAGAATTATGGATTCAAGGAGTCTTTTTTGCTCCAAGCGGCGATACAAATATCAATTATAAAATCCCTGCTTCTAATCTTCCATATACAATTGGACATGAACTTGCACACGCGAAAGGTGTCACTAGAGAAGATGATGCAAATTTAACAAGTCTTTATATAAATCTCACCAGTGATAAACCATATTTAAGATATTCGGCTTATATGAATACTTTCTATTCGATATTGCAACTTTCAAATTATATGGGAGATGATGAAGCTTATTCTAAATATAATTCAATGCTCAATTCAGCAATTGGCTATAATCATTTGAGAAACAATGAATTTTGGAATAGTCATACAGTTATAAATGATATTGGAGAATGGTTTAATAATTTATATTTAAAGATTAATGGAACTTCTGGAATTGGAAGTTATGATGATGTTTATGATGTTGGAGATGGCATAAAAAAAGATGACGAAACTGGAGAAGAAGTTCAAATAAAAATCGTCTCCAATTATTCGCCATACCAAAAATTATATTTTGCTTTATATCCTTATGAATTGAATTAAAAGTAGTTGAATGTAGTGATTAGTGGATAAAGATTATCAACTTCTTTATTTGTCATAAGATGAAATTTATTTTTTTGGGCTTCAGGAATATATGCTTTAATTGTTTGTTCAAAATTCAATTTATTATGAGCAGTATAAAAGGCCCATGTGGAAAAATTATAAGTGCTATCGAGCAAATTTCTTAATTCTTCTGCTTCTTGCAAAGATGAACAATTCATTAAAGCAGTTGAATACATATCAGCGTATCCAGGATCATCAATCATAATTGAAGCTGAATCAAAATAAGTATCACTAATTTTTTTGTTGCTGTCGATAATATGATGATAAAGAATTACTTCATCATTATCACCTAAAGTATAAAAGTAATTATTGTAATATCCGGAAGTTGAAAGAGTGAAGCTGTTTTGACTTTCAAAGTAAAATTCAGATTCATTTAGTTTGCTTAATGGTGTAGAAATAAATCCATACATTGAGCTAACATAGCTTGATTCTTGTCTATATAATGGATTATCAATTCTTATTTTCCAAGGCTTCCCGTTGGTTTTGACATTTTGAGTCATGATGGAAGAAGAACCACCATTGAGTAAAAAGGCAACATTTGGATGCATAGAAGCGAATATCTTTTCTGCATATCCTTTTCCATAACCGCCTAAAGTAATTGATGTTGTATATTTTGAATCGGTAGTTTTTACTTTTCTGATTTCTAAAATATTATTCTCTTTAAATGTAAATATGTTTTCTAGTTCTTCTTTATTTAAAACAGCATCTGAAGCTTTTTGATATTCATCTTTATCGAAATCTCTATTGACAACGACTTTTTGTGTGTCTCGCATAACAAGAGTTTGATAAAGTTTAGAATCGTCTTTGCTCAGTTGGTTAAGATAGTTTTGATATTCAAAGGCTTGAGCATTAGTGATATTATCATCATAAAGTGTAGATAAAGAGCCAATGCTTAAATTATATTTTAAGTTGCTTCTTAATGAAAAATCAACCGCTATCTTTAATCCTTTGTATAATTCTTCTGGTAAAACTAGATCTTTAGAAGAATTATTTTCCATTGAATTCAATTCGGATATTGTATCATTGATTGTTTTTACATTTATTAAATCTTGATATTTCTCATCTAGACTTGTTCTATATTGATAGTCATAATGACGATCAAAAAGAGCGGAATAATAGCTCATTTTTTGAACAAAATTTGTCTTTATCTCTTCATTTTCAGCATCATCGCCATACAAAGTCATAGTTACACCAGAATCAAAAGGTAGAACGCTAGTTTGATTCTTTGTGCAAACTAAAACCTCCTCTGCCCCAGAACTGGAGCAGGGAGGAATCGATTTAGTTAATGTTGTACTTGTCTTAATTGTTTTATTATTAGAACAAGAGGCGACACTTAATAAAACGAGAGGGATAAGAAATAATGAATAGTCCCTTTTTTTCATCCGTTTATTCTTTGATTTCAATGCAGCCATATCCGCCATCTTCACGGAGATATAAAACATTGACAAGTCCGGTTGTAGAATCAAGATAGATGAAGAAGGAGTGACCGAGAGCATCCATTCTTGTCAAAGCTTCATCAAGATCCATCGGTGTTAAAGAAAGTTTTTTACGACGAACGATTTCTGTATCGGTGGCATCAGTATTTTGAAGCATTTCTAAGCGAATGTTTTCACCTAATGAAGGTTTTTTAGAACGATCGAGTTGAGTTTTAACTTTTCTCATTTGATCTTCAAGACGATCAACAGCTTTATCTAAAGCTTCGTAGAAATCACTTTTAGTTACTTTAGCACGTAAATCTAAATGAGTAGTGGAAATTGAAATTTCAATTGTTTGATTCAAGTGGGCTGTGGATACAGTAGCTACACATTTGACTTCCTTTGTTTCGTCAAAATAACGTTCTATTCTAGCCATCTTTTTATGAATGGCATCTTCCATTGCAGCAGTTATTGCAACGTTTTTTCCAACAATCTGGTATTTCATGATATAGCTCCTTTCAGTTGTGGTATGAGGATTTTTCCTCATATTTATTATGATATATTTATTGTTATAAAAAAAGACTAAAAAAGATTGCCAAAAGCTACTATAATATATAAGTGGCGGGCAATCTTTAGTAAATTATTAAAGCAAATAATCTCTGGCATCGAGTTTGTATTCGTTTTTTGTGATCTTAACAAGATCATAAATGTTCCAAACAATGCCGACTAAAACGAATAAATATGCAAATTTGACAAGGAAGAATTTCCAAGCTTTTCCTTTTCCAACGTATAATTTATCAATGCCGAACCAACCTAGAAATAATGTTATAAAAAATAATTTTTTATCAAAAGTTTGTTTCATATATACCTCATTATCTAACTCTAAAAGATTAACTTAAAAATTGTATTTTTGCAAGTGTTATTAAAGTTTATCAATATATTCTTCCATATTGAACACTCTATCAACAATATAATTAGCTTTTTCTTTAACAAATTTTGGAGCGTGACTCATAGCGAAGGAGTTTTTTGTTATTTCAAACATGGATATATCATTTCCGCTGTCGCCGATAACAGCAATCTCATCAAGGTCGATGTTATTTTCTTCAGCATATTTTTTTAATCCGATTCCCTTGCTAGTGTTCAGAGCCGATATTTCGATAGCTGAATCTGATAAAAATACTGAAACTTGATCTCCAAATAAGTCTTTTATTGCTGTATAAGCTTGTTCGGCGGAGTTCTTTCCTTTTTTGCCAAGGCCAAACACAGGCATTATTTTATAGTTTTCGCCATTCTTTAAAGCTTTTACAAATTCTTTTTCACCATATGTTATATGTTCGCGGTATTGCAATGAAATGAAATTGACAAATTTTATAAGAGTTGATAAAAAACCACCGATATTATGAAAAGTTGTATACATGTGGCTGGTTGAATCTAAAAGTACCCACGCTAATATTCCAAATTTCTTTTTCATTTTTGAATATAGTTCGATTGCCGTATTTGTTGGAATAGGACTATTGTTGCTCACTTCCCCATCTTTATATAGAAAAGAACCATTGCAACATAAAATAGGAATTTGAGCACCAACTTTTTTTTCGACTTTTTTCTGCATCATTGGGTTTCGTCCAGAAACAAAGATTACTTTTCCACCTTTAGCAATGAATCTTTTTAAAAAGTTAGTATTTTTCCTTATTAATACTGTCAGATGTCTTTTAGGATATAAAAGAGTACCATCTAAATCAATTCCTATTAATTTTATCATATTTTTAAGTATAGCACTATTTTATTAAAAACCGTGATTTTAGTTTAAAAAAATGTAAAAAAAACATAAAAATACAATAATTTTTGCTGTAAGCGTTTACTTAAAGTTTATTTTTTATTTTGTATTACAATAAAAATGTATGTTAACTTCGGATAAAGTATTAGTTTGTCGTATCATCGAAATCACAAAAGAAAGTTTCAAAGTACGCTTCTTTGATGGAAGTGAAGAGGTTTGCTATTTTGAAGATTTACCTTACTTGGAAACGGGAAAAAATCTTAAAGTTGGCGATATTATAAAAGTTTATCTTGTCGGCAATAAGATTGTTCCTCTTCTTTCAAGACCTAGAAATAATTATCCATCTTCTTTAGGTTTTGATTCACGCAGAAATAAAAAGATTTATTTGATGGAATCTTTTGATTATGCGCCATTGATGAAAAAATTAGATGAACAGATTGATGCTGAATTGGAGTTTCAAAAAGGAGAAATAAAATGATTAAACTTAATACTTTTGGTCCATTAAAAAATGAATTTAAAGTTGAAGGTGCAAAGTCTTTTGCAGAAGTAAAAAATATTATTGATTCAAAAAGTGGCGCAGGTAATGATTTCCTTGGTTGGTTAGATTATGCCTCTAAATTTCCAGAAAGTGAATTAGATCGTTTACTTAGTACCGCAAAACGAATCAGAGAAAATTATGATGCTTTAGTCGTAGTTGGTATCGGCGGTAGCTATTTAGGTGCCCGTGCAGCTATTGAAGCTGTTAAGGGATTATTTCCAGAAGATAATTTCCCTATTTATTATTTAGGAAATACTTTATCAAGCGAATATACTTATCAAGTTGTTCAAGCTCTTAAAAATAAACATTTTGCAGTCAATGTCATTTCAAAGTCTGGAACTACAACTGAACCAGCTGTTGCTTTCCGTCTTTTAAAAGAAATCATTATTGAAAAATATGGTCATGAAGAATTAAAGAATGCTATTGTTGCTACAACAGATAGAGCCCGTGGTGCTTTAAAGCAAGAAGCTAATATCGAAGGATATGAAACCTTCACTATTCCTGATGATGTTGGTGGAAGATATTCTGTTATCACCCCTGTTGGTCTTTTACCAATGGCTGTTGCTGGACTTGATGTTAAGGCTTTCCTTAAAGGTGTTAAAGATGGTGAAGTTGAATATTCTAAGCCATTTGAAGAAAATGTTGCATATCAATATGGTGCTAGAAGATTCTTCTTATATAGTAAAGGTTATACAGCTGAAATGTATGTATCCTATGAACCACATTTTGCTATGTTGAATGAATGGTTAAAACAATTATATGGGGAATCTGAAGGAAAAGATGGTAAAGGATTACTTCCTGATTCTATAGTTTGCACTACTGATCTTCATAGTATGGGACAATTTGTTCAAGATGGACATAAAGTTTTATTTGAAACAGTTATCCATCCAGAACATCATTTTGCTGATATAACAGTAGGACATGATGATGCAAACCTTGATGGATTGAATTATTTAGAAGGCAAGAAATTATCCTTTATCAATGATAAAGCTTATGAAGGTACTTTAGCAGCTCATAGTGAAAACGGAAATGTTCCAGTAAATGTTTTATCATTCGATAAGATGGATGAATATAACTTAGGAAATTTAATGTATTTCTTTATGAGAGGTTGTGCTTTCTCAGCTTATCTTCTTGAAATAAATCCATTCAATCAACCTGGTGTTGAAATTTATAAGAGTAATATGTTTACTCTTCTTGGAAAGCCAAAGAAAAACTAATTAAATAAATTTAAAAGATTATTAATTTTGATATTTTCAAATTAATAATCTTTTTTATTGAAAAAAATTTGCAAAGAAAAACTTCATTTAAAGAAATTTATAAATGAAGTTTTTTAAAATTATTTTTTAATAATTTCCAGAGCAAACTCCGCGAGTTTCAGCGTTTGTATCGCCCCAAATTTTACAGGCGTAATTTCTATCATCGATAAATGGATTTCTATTATGTTTGAATTTTGTATAAAGAACATCATTTCTTTGTATTTCCGTAGCATCGATATCATATTCTAAATTCCATTTAAGCAATGTGGATAATTTTCCCATCGATTTATTTGATGTTGAATCTGTATTTTTATCGACGAGGTTTAATCCATTTTCTTGAGCTTTGACAGCACAATAGAAAATAATTCTTGCACAGATTCCACGATATTGATAAGCACCAAATTCTCCTGGATCATAATTTCCTGATTCGTTATAGAAAGCATTTCCTCTTCCTGAATTATCGCTGGTAAGAGTCGGTCTAACCATATGAGGATCTCTTTCAACATAATTTCCACCACGGGAATTAGGCCAGACATGTTCTCTATTCATCGAACCGCTGCTTGCTAAAGTTCCACGATAGAAAGCATATAGTTTTCCATCTTTTCCATCGGTATATGGAAATACTTCTGACATTAGTCCTTTATATGTGAAGTTGATTGTAGGATGAGAAGTGGAATCCAATAAATTATCTAATTGTAATAAAAGATCCTTTCCTCTTAATTCATCGCTTATTTGATTGTAATATGTGCCACTATAATTAGGTTCAACATAAACATATTCGTAGTTTGTATTGCCTTTTTGTTTGACGTTAACAGTAATATTTTTGGAAGTAGTCTTTTGATTATCTATTGTAATAACATAGGATAAAGTAACTTTGACATCTCCATTTTCTGGTCTTGTAACTTTTCCAGAATTGCTAACTACTAAAGTATTTGAAGAAGTCCATTCAATTTTAGAGTTATATAAACCTGAAGTAGGAAGAGATATATCTTTATAAACATTGGAATTATTTAAAGAAGAAATTGAATTAGCTTCAACGATGGCAACTTTCTTTTCAAAAGAAAGTTCATCAGCAACAATTTGATCAGCAGAAGTTAAAACAATCTGTGACGATTTATAATAATCGGCAAAGGCTCCGTTTATAGAAAAAGTATCTTTGGTATTTAAAGTGTTAAAAATTGATTCGATATCATTTTTTACTTGAGAATCAAGTCTTTTTCCAATGAATATAGTTAATGTTTTTCCATTTTTGGATATTTTAAGGCTGGAATCAGTACTACCAGAATTAATAGTTTTTGATTCTAAAACAACATTATCTATGGCAATTCTACCCATTCTATAAGAATCGATTTGGTCAAAATTTTCTACTTTGTTAATAGAGCGAAGAGCACAATTAGATTTCAATTTGGTCATTGAAGTTACTGTGCTTATCTGAATGATACCAGCGTTGGTAAATTCTACTATCTTGCCTTGAAGATTTACTTGATCTCCAATTTGCAATTCTTTATAGTCACTATTGTTATTCAAATAGACAAAGGCATATCCTGTTTGATCTTCTACATAGAAATCATTGCCTCTTTTTCCAGCTATAACAACATCACCATTAAAAGAGTTGCCAACAACTATGTCTTTTAATTTATCTTTGGTGTTTATAGGGGCAGATGATGTTGAGCTAGAGCTAGAACTTGTGGATGAAGAACTAGGATTTGTAGAACTTGTATTAGTTGATGAAGAAGAACTATCTTTACTTGTTGTAGATGAATTGGTAGTACTTGAACTAGTAGAAATGGTAGTATTTGATGAGTTAGATGAATTAGTAGTAGATGAATTATTTGTACCATTGCAAGCGCTCAGAAGTGAAAGAAGAATTAAAGTTGATAATAATGTTTTAAATTTTTTCATTTTTGTTTCCTTCACTTCTAGTATATATAAATAAAATTTCTTTTCAAGATAAATAAAAAGTAATGAATTATTTGTTTCTAACGTTTATAATTATTAAAGAGGTGGATTTTATGGAAGAGATTTTCGATCCTTTAAAAAAATATAATTTAGAAATTAAAGAAAAATATCGCCAAACTGCAGAAAAGATGTTTGATGATTTGGCTAAAGAAGCAAAAGTTGATATTGAAGCTAATAGAAAGACTGTTGCTGCTTATAATGATTGTTTATTACAAGCACAAAAGCAAAATGGTGTTGTATCTAGATTTAAAGTTTTACGTGGTTTTTTAATTTTCTTGATAATAGTTTTATTTGGCACAGCTATTGTTGGTGTTATTTTATGTACTAATCAAAATTTTAATCTTGTTATAGGACTTTCTATGGCAATCGGTGGTGTTGTTCTTGGAGTTTTATTTTTAGTTTTGATTTTAAAAGTAGTTAATAAAAAAATAAAAAATAACAAAGAAATATTAGAAGCAATTCAAGAAGAAGCAAATAAATATTTGGATGAAGCTTCCAGTCAAATGGGAAATTTAAACGCTTTGTTCGATTGGTCTGTTCCATCTAAAATTTGTGAAAAAGCAACACCTTTGATAAAGTTAGATCCAATTTTTGATAATGAAAAATATGGCTATCTTTATGAAAAATATGGGTTTGCTCATTCTGAAGAAAATAATAAATCCATTGTAGGAGTACAATCGGGTTCTATTTTAGGAAATCCATTTTTGTTATATAGAACGTATAATCAAAAAATAGATATGAAATTATATACAGGATCTTTAGTTATTTCATATAGAACTACTGAAGTTGATGCTAGTGGTCATCGTCGAACTTATACTAAAACTCAAACTCTTACTGCCAGAATTGAAAAACCTGCACCATCTTATTATTACGATACTGAATTAGTTTATGGAAATGGTGCTGCTCCAAATCTTTCTTTTTCAAGAAAACCTTCATGTGCAACAGGATTAAGTGATAATCAAGTTTCGAAAATGGTGAAGAAGGGTTCGAAGAAGCTCCAAAAGAAAATGCGCGATGACTTGATGGACAACGATGAAACAACTAATTTTACAGCAATGACTAATGATAAATTTGATGTTTTGTTCGGTGCTATAGATCGTACTAATGAAACTGAATTCCGTCTATTATTTACTCCACTCGCTCAAAATTCGATGATTAATCTTATTGAAAATGCTAAACCATATGGTGATGATTTCTATTTTGTAAAAGAAAATTGTTTAAATTACATTTCTTCTATCCATTCTCAAACTGAGGATTATTTCATTGAACCTTCTAAGTATTCTAGTTATTCTTATGATGAATCTAGAAATAAATTTATTGAATATAATTGCCACTTCTTGGAAGCTTTATATTTTGATTTAGCTCCGCTACTTTGCATCCCTTTATATCAACAATATAAACCTGTTGAATATATATATGATGATATATTCCATTCTAATTACAATGCTTTCGAAAGTGAAACTATTGCTAACACTATGGATGGAAATATATTTAAACCAGAAGATGCTATAACAGAACAAATTCTTAAAGCTCGCGAAACAAAAAGAGCTGGGAAAACGGATATTGTCAATATAGTATCTTATGCTTTTACTGGTATTAAACATGTTGAATATGTTCCAACACTTGGCGGGGATGGCAAGTTCCATGATGTCCCTGTTGAATGGATTGAATATAAACCAGTTGAAAAAGCGACTGAAATTGCTGTTAAAGATATCAAAGTTTCAAGGAAGACTTATTTTAGTGAATACACTTCAAATACTAAGGTGAAAGAGTTCCTTGAATCCCATAGTTCGAAGACAGTATTTAGAAATGGTGTTATTGGTATGGCTTTAATTGGTTCTTATATAGATAAAGATGATATTTTATTTGACAGTTTCTTTGAAAAAGGACATAATTAAAGTATATAAATAAAGGAGAGTTATATTATGGCTAATGAATTAGACGAATTATCAGGTCCAGTTAATACCAATGGACGTGATGTCAACGTTATCGAGAAGCAAATTCCGGTAAAAGTTGGTGTAGGCTCAACAATTTTTGAAGTCCTTTTATGGGTATTAGGAATTATTCCTGGATTGATTTTCTTAATTAAGAAGATAAAAGCACAAAACTATTTTCGTGGATTACAACAAAAAATACAATCGAACGCTTCCACAATTGATAATTTGATTGAACAACGCGTAGTTATTCTTTCCAATGCTGCTCAACTTTTAGATAAGGCAATTACTCTCGATAAAGAAACTCTTACACAAATTGCTGCTTATCGTGGTGGTGTTAATCCAAATGCTGATGGTGATAGAAACGAAGTATCTTCCAAACTTGATGGCATTTCTCGCCAAATTAATATTGCTATTGAAAATTATCCAGATTTAAAATCCCACGCTGAAATAGCTGATGTCATGCAACAAAATTCTTATTTACAGAAAGAAATTACTGCAGCAAGAGATCAATATAATGATACTGTCAATCAATGGAACCATGATATATTTATGTGGCCAGTTAAAATGATTGTCGCAGCTAAAGCAGGATATACATCAAGAATTCCTTTCACTACTTCTTTCGATATGAAAGAAAAGGCACGTGGAACTTTCTTTGATAACAAATAAAAATATTTTTAAATTATGAGACATCTAGGCTAAGTCCTAGATGTTTTTTTGTAACTATGAAAAATTTTTCTTGCTTTTTCATTCTATTTTTTATATACTTCTTTAAGTCTATGAATCGAATAGAGGAGCGACTACAAAATAGTAATTTCTTTCTTAGACTTAAAGAAAGAAATGAAAGGTAAGAGTCGCCGAAACCTTCTTAGTACTATTAGTCGAATAGGAAAAGTTGAGTTGGGACGCATGAGAATATCTTGCGTACTCGGCGGATAGAAAGTATCCGATTGGCACTATTGATACGGGTCCTATTTCATTTAAAGGGTCGCGAATTAGTGTGATCCTTAGGCAAAAATGAAAGGTAGGACATTTTTTTATGTCAAAGAAAATTTTAAAAACTTTATTATGTGGAATAGCAGCACTTTCTGCTACAAGTTGTTCTTCTAATTCTTCTAACAATTTTATTTATCATTATGATGTAAATTTTTCATCTATTGATACTAAAAATGTTGAAGTAGAAAAATTGATTGTTGGAATGGAATGCAATTATTCTCCTTTTAATTGGACTGATCCTTCTTCTAATGATTACAATGTTTCTATTTCTAATGTTGGTGGAAGCTATGCTGATGGCTATGATGTTCAAATTGCTATGTTGCTTGGAAAAGCTTTGAACATGGAAGTTGAAATTGTTAAAGAAGATTGGGAATCTTTGGTTCCTGATGTTCAAACCGGAACTATAAATTTAGTTTTAGCAGGAATGACTGATACTGAAGAAAGAAGACAATCTATTGATTTTTCGGATGAATATTATCGTTCTGAATTAGTTTTAGTAACTTCTAAAGAATTTGCTGATCAAAATAATCGTGTTATTCCTTCTTCAGAATTGGCGACAATATTAAATGGGAAAAATATTGTTTCACAGGTTTCTACTGTAACTGATGATGTTATAGAAATTTTTAAAGAAGATTATGGTGCTAATCATTTATCCCCTCTTGCTACTTTTGCAGATTGCGCTATTGATGTAAAGAATAATTCTGCATTTGCTATGACAGCTGAATATCCAGTTGCACAAGCTATTGTTGGTTCAAATAAATCATTAGGCATTGTACGGATTTCACAAGATATTTTGGGTGAATATTTATCTGAACTTGGTGTTTCAATCGGTATAAAAAAAGGTAATGATAATCTAAAAAGTTGCATTAACCAAGCTTTGAGCAGTATAGATCAAGAATTAAGAAATCAAATGATGGTTGAATCTGTTAGTAGAAGTGGTGAATAATGGGCAACGATATATCTAGTTTATTATCACGTTATGGCCGATTCTATATTAATGGCACATTAGCAACTATTGTTCTTTCTTTAGTGGGAACATTTGGTGGTTTATTTTTAGGTATTTTTTTAGCTTTTGGTAAATCTTTGAATACTAAAGAATCCCCTTGGTATCATAAAATTTGGCGCTGTCCAATAAAATGGATTTGCAATATTTATTCTATTGTAATTCGGGGAACACCGATGATGGTTCAAGCAATGTTATTTAAATATGGTTGCCAGATGATGGGAATCAATTGGAATGAAGTTTTAAAAGGTGTAGATACCTGGAATGGTTGGTTTATAGCTGGTTTGATAGTTATAACTTTGAATACTACAGCTTATATGGGCGAAGTTTTACAAGCAGGACTAAATGGCATTGATAAAGGTCAAATTGAAGGTGCTAAATCTCTTGGTATGAATGAAATGCAAACATTATTTCATGTAACATTACCTCAAGCTATTAGAAATTCTATTCCGACAATTGGCAATGAATGGGTTGTCAATATTAAAGATTCTTCAGTATTAAATGTTATCGCTGTTTCTGAACTTTATTGGCAAGCTTCAAGTGCTGCTAGTAAAGGCTATCAATATTTAGCAACATATATTATCATTGCAGTTATTTATTTGGTGTTGGTATTGATTGCTACAGCAATTTTAAAATTTGTAGCATTTAAAATGGATGGACATAAAGTAAAAACTTCTTTAGAGAATATCTTATTTCATTTTAAAGCAAAAAAGGAAAATTAATTATGGCAATATTACAAGTAAATCATTTAGCTAAAACTTTTTCAAATAGTACAATTGTTTTAAAAGATATTTCTTTTTCTGTGGAAAAAGGAGAATGCTTAACAATTATAGGTTCTTCTGGAAGTGGAAAATCAACATTATTGCGCTGTTTGAATCTTTTGGAAAAGCCAGATAGCGGTGAAATTATTTTCGATGGAAAAAATATATTAGAAAATAAAACTAATCAAAACCATATACGTTCACGCCTTGTTATGGTTTTTCAATCTTTTAATTTGTTTAACAATATGGATGTACTAACAAATTGTGTTATAGGTCAAACAAAAGTATTAAAGCGAAGTAAAAAAGAAGCTACAGAAATTGCTTTAAGAAACTTAGAAAAAGTTGGAATGTCAGATAGAGTTCATTTTAAAATTAGAGATATTTCTGGTGGTCAAAAGCAAAGAGTTGCTATTGCAAGAGCTTTAAGTATGAATCCAGATATAATATTATTTGATGAGCCAACTTCTGCTTTAGATCCAGAGATGGTTAATGAAGTTTTAAAAGTAATGAAGGAATTAGCTTCGCAACATATTACTATGATTGTTGTTACTCATGAGATGAAATTTGCTCGTGATGTATCTGATAAGGTTATTTTCATGGATAAAGGATTGATAGCTTGTGAAGGAACACCACAATATATTTTTGAAGAATGCGATAATGAAAGACTTAATCTCTTTTTAAATCGTGATTCACATTCTCCGGTTTTTATTCCTCCTTCTGAACCATCGTTATTAAGAAAGAAAATTGTTGGAGATTAATAAGTAGTAAAATCCTAGCCCAGAAAAACTAGCCCAATATTCATCACATTTTAAGCCGAGTGAAAAAGTTTCTTCGGCTTTTTTTGTATCATTTTTGTAAAGATAAAAATGGTACAAGCCAAAAAGAAACATTACCCTTGTCAAATTATCAGATTTAGAAATTTCTTCATAATCTGATAAAGGTTCATTTAAAAACAAGCGAACAGCATATTCATAACCAGCATGGTGGGTTACAAAAAAGTCATGGTAATTATTTAATGTTTCATTTATGCTCTCTTTAAGTTGTACGTTTGTCAATAATAGCCAGTATATGCAGGCAATATACATTTCTTTATTTTTTTCTGAAAGATTTAAAGAAATTAAAAAATATTCTTTGGCAAAATTATATTGTTTTAGATAAAAATATGCTAATCCGATACGGTAAGTAATATCTAATTTATCATCTGTTTTTTCGAATATTTTTTTAAATAGAAATAATGCTTTTTCTATTTTATTTGCAGTAAGATACCTTATAGCTAGGGCTCTTTCTAAACGATAGTTTTCTGGGAAAGTTTTAAGAGCTTTTTCAAGATAAAAAATAGAATCGTTATATCTTAGTTGACTATTTAAACACTGGATGAGATTTAAAATATTATCGATTGTCTCTCCTTCATCTTTTATTTTCTTTTTAGCTTTTTTTACTTCATCTGAATCTTGGATAACTGATTTTTTTTCAAATAATTCATTATATTGGTCAGATCTTATTTCAGCTAAATGAGTATGATGATGAGGTTTAATTTTTAACCAAATTTCTTTTTCTTTATTCATAGTCAATCCTTATCTATTATAGTTTGTTTAGCTTCAAAATAAATAGAAATGAAGTAAAAAGAAAGAGATAAAAAGGCAATGCATAAACAAGGAGCTATTAAATATCCATAAGCTTGATGAACTAATGCTCCTCTATTTCTTGCAAAATTTATCATGACACCCCATGTTGGATAATATAAATTACCAAAACCTAAAAAACTTAAAGTCGATTCCATCATGATACAAGTGGTTATTCCTAAAAGTAGTCTTGTCATAATTATGTCTTTTAAATTTGGCAAAATATGTATACATATATTATGAATTTTTGGAAAGCCATAATGTCTATTTACTTCGATAAATTGTTGTTTTTTTAAATTGATAAGCTTTGCTTTAATTGATCTTGCAGTGGAAACCCAAGTAAAACAGGAAATTAAAATTATCAAAGTTAAATTGTTGTTGTTAAGGAAACTTACGAAAACAATTAATATTAATAATTTAGGAAGCAAGACAAAAATATTGATAATTCCATTGAAAAAGGTTCCAATAATAGAATCAAATGATGCAAGTATTCCAATGATAACACCAATTATTAATGAACCTAAACTAGCAGTTAAAGAAATAAGAATAGTTTGTCTTGCCCCATAGATTAATTCAGCAAAAATATCATAACCGAGCGAATTTGTTCCAAGAATATGAGAAAAAGAAGGGGGAAGCCAAGGCTCAAAAGAATACTTTTGATTGTAACTTGTGAAAAATTGTGGGAATATTGCCATAGTTAAAAAAGTTAGCAATAGTATGATGCCAATAATTAAAAAAGGAAGACGTTTAATTTTCATTTTCTTTTTCCTTTCTTAATTTAGGATCAACTAATAGACATAAAATATCTGAAATCATTACACAAATTACCATAAAAAGTGTTGTTACAAAAAGTATTCCTTGAATTAATGGATAATCTAGAGTATTGATTCCATCATTTAATAGCCCACCTACTCCGTTTATGGAGAATATATTTTCTACAATTATAGAACCGACAAAACAATTTCCTATTGTAGTTCCGATCATAGCTATTACTGGTTGTGATATATTTTTTAAGATATAAGAAAATTTAATTTTTGAATTTGATAATCCACATTGCTTAGCATATAAGACACATTTATTGTCAACAAATTGTGCTGTTGTATTTCTTAGTAATAAATATTTTGATGGGAATGAACCAATAATTATGGTTAAAATCGGAAGGACAAGATGATATAATCTATCAAAGAAAAATTCGATTGAACCTGGTGAATAATTTCCACTTGATATACCATAATATGGAAAAATGTTTAAATTAAAGCAAAAGAGAATTATTAAAATTAAAGCGATGGCGAAAAGAGGAATAGTATTCAAAGTCAATAATAGAATTGTAGAAAAATTATCAAAAAAACCATTTTTCTTATACCCACTTTCTACGCCCCATAATATTCCTATTAGTATAGAGAAAAAAGCAGCTGGAAAAGTTATTTGTAAAGATACACCAATTTTTGAAAATATAAGAGAACTTATAGTAGCCTCTTTTTTATATGAATAGCCTAAAGTACCATTGAAAATATCAATTAGATAATACCTAAATTGAGATAATATATTTTCATCTAAATGAAGAGCATGGTAATAAAAAGCATATTTTTCGGCAGACATACCTTCTTCATTAAGTCCAGTTAAATATCCTATAGGATTTCCAGGCAATAATCTTGGTAGAAGAAAATTTAAAATCACAATCAAAAGGAAACTGATAAAGGCGATGATGATGTGTTTTATATATTTCTTCATTATTAAAATCCTTTATTATCTATTCTTTAATCATTTCTATGAAATTTTTATAGTTATTCAAACCGAAAACGCTATCGATATGAACATTTTTTAAATTTTTCGAATAAGCATAAATAGTGTTATCCCAAAATAAAGCGATAGCAGGAAGTTCATTTGCATAAAAGTCTTGTAATTGTCCAGTGTAGATCATATATTCTTCTATTGTTTTGGAACTTTCCATAGAATTCATAATATTATCTAGTTCTTCATTATAGACTTCTCCACCACCTTGAACATTATTGTTTCCGTTAATATACATTCCACCGAGATTTTTCATTCCGTAGGCAGTAAATCCCATAATTGCAGCTTCCATAGTTATTTCATTGAAACCATCAGGACCTTCTGTAGCAAATTTATGGCTCGTTTTTTCGTTGAAAAGGGTAGAATCAACAGTGTCTAAATTTACTTTTATTCCAAATTTTTCTAATTGTGTTTTTACAAATTCGCCATAGCTTATGTGTGTTTCCTTTTTTGAATTAATTGTTAGATTTAAGCAAGCTTCAACGCCTTGCTTTTTATAAGTAGTGTCTTCTTTAATATATCCTGCTTTTTTCATATATTCGTCAGCGATACTATAATCAGTTACTAAATGTTCTGTTTCTTTATATCCCGTAAGAGAGCTTGGAGCAAAACTTTTATTAGGAGTAGAAGCAAATTCACTTCCAAAATATTTTTTAAAATCTTGATAATTTAAGGCATAGGAAATAGCGGCTCTTATATTTTTATCCGAGCCAAATCCTTTTTTATTATTAAAAAGCAATATTGCTGGGCAATTGGAAGCAGTAATAGAAGCAAATTTTATATTATCATTTTGAGATAGAATACTTTGGTAGGATGTAGGAATACCAATAGAGTAGTTCCAAATAAAATCGACAGAATTTTGATTTAAACTATTATAAAGCATTTCTTCATTATTAAATAAAATATAAGTAATTTTTTTTAATTTTGTTTCTTTAGGATAATATGGATTTTTAGTAAAAACCAAAGAATTAGTTTCAAGACTAAAATTATTTAAAATGTAAGGTCCACAAGAAACTCTGGCATCAGAAACTGTAATTTCATCAGTATTTTTATTGTTGTATATATGTTTAGGTCTTATTCTAAAAGTTGTTAAATTGTCGAGATATTTTATATTAGCTTTTTCTAAAGTTAAAGATATGCTTTTATTATCTTCAGAAATAGAATATGTTTCAAATTCACCTTTTTCATTAGAATTTGAAAATAAAGGTGTATTGTTATCCCATTCATATTCTAAAGAAAAGAGAATATCTTCGGCAGTAACATTGTTGCCATCTGACCATCGATAGTTGTCGTTAAGAGTGAGAGTCCAAATTTTAGAGTCGCTAGTAGTGTAATCGACTAATAATGGCGAGAAAGTTCCATCAGTATTTTTAGAAACTAGAGGTAGTTCAGAAATGCCACTAGACAGAGTGTCGTAATTATATTCATCACGAGTGGCTTTTTCCAATTTCATTGAAGTGCCGATGGTAATATTTTTATTATTTTCTAATGTGTTTTTATTTTGACATCCAGTATTAATCAATCCTAAAAGGATGATTGCGATTGGTAAAAATTTATTTTTTTTCATATGTGCTCCTCTATATTATAAATTTTGTTACAATAGGCTTCTAATAACTTATAATCGTGACTTATGATCATTATTGAACCACCATAGCTGATAACTTGAGATTTTATATAACTTAAAATGTTAGCTTGAGTAGTTACATCTAGCATAGATGTTGATTCATCGAGAATTAATAATTGCGGCTTTAATAGCAAACATTTCAAAATTGCTATTCTTTGAGCTTCGCCTCCTGAAATTTGATGTGGGAAATGATTAAGAATTTTTTTATCTAATTCCATATTTTGTAGCAGATATACAATGTATGAATTTATTTCTTTTTTGGGAACTAAATTATAATATTTTATAATTTCTTTTATTCCACTCTTTATTCTTTTTACCGGATCAAATGATGCGAAAGGCTGCTGATAAACCATTTGAACATATTTATATATGTCTTTTGAAACAACTTCTGAATTATTAATAAAGATTTTTCCTTCATCTGGCTTTAATGACCCAGATAAAATTCGTGATAAAGTTGATTTACCACAACCATTTTTTCCATATATTCCAACAATGCATTTATCTTCTATTTTAAGAGAAAAATTGTTTAAAACTCTTTTATTTCCAAAAGATTTACAAATATTACTGATTTCAATCATAATTGCAGTACCATACTATTTTATCCAGTTGTTTTTTTTTGAAACTGATAAGACATTTGTCTTTTCTATTTTGACAACGCTGATAAAATGGACAATATCCTTTCAAATATGACAGCAAAGGAATTGTATTTAAGCCATTTTCTGGTAGTGATGATAAAAGTGCTTTAGTATAAGGATGATGAGGATTGGTTAAAACTTTTTTAGCTGGTCCTTGTTCCATAGTTTTTCCATGGTTTAGAACTAGAATATCATCACATAGTTTAGCGATGGAAATATCATGAGTAATATAAATTTTCCCAGCAGTAGGAAATAGTCTATCAATAAGATTAAACTTTTCTATTTTCTCTTTTTCAGCAATTCCATTTGTCATTTCATCGGCGATAATTAAGGAGGCAGATGAACAGGAAGATAAAGCAATAACTATTTTTTGAGCAGTTCCACCAGAAATTTCAAAAGGATATTTATTTAATATTTCTTCATAGTTTGATATTTCAACGTTGTTTAATTTTTCTGCGATTATATTATTAAAGTCTTTTTTCTTATATTTGTTCCTTTTAAGAATATTTATAAAATGTTTTTTTATTGTTAGATTTGGAGAAAGAGCATCTTTACCGCTTTGTGGAATGTAAATTATTTTGCTACCGAGTAGTTTTTTTATTTTTTTGTAATTGGTTATATTCTTATTTTCAAATATTATTTCATTATTAGTCGATTTGATATCTGGTGGTAACAAATTCATTATTGAGTTAGCAATAATTGTTTTGCCTGATCCAGTTTCTCCTATTATGGCTAAAGAAGAGGATTCAGCAATCTTAAAAGACACATCTTTTACAATTTCTTTATTTTGATAATTATATTTTGAAAAAATAGTGCCACTTTTATAAGAAAGAATCAAAATAAATACCCCACAAAACATGCATATTATACGTATTTTTGTTTTTCTTTTCAATTAAAATAATGAATAAAACTATGTGTTTTGTTCAATAAAATTTATTTTTCGAAAAATAAAACACGATGTTTTACAAAAGCAATCATTTCAGCTTTTATGAAACATCATGTTTAATAAATATTTAACTTTTATTCATTTATTTTATATGGAGCGCTACTAAATATTTCAAGCATTTGATTATATGTTGCTTTATAATAATTTCTTTCGTGTTCTTTTAATTTTTTGAAGGCAATTTTAAACTCTTCTATTTCTTTATTGATGTTTTCTTCTATTCCTAGATTAAAATAATTTTTCATTCTAGTTAAGAGCAATATTTTTAAATAGTAGAATTTACTTCGCGGAGTGCTGATATATTTATTTGCTGAATCAGCATTAGATAAATATAAATCCTTTGTAGCTTTTTGTGGAAGAACATAATAAAAGAGCATGAAGTCACAATGATAAGCAGCCAATATTTCATCTAAATTTAAATAGAAGTTTTTATTATAAAGATTGAATTCTTCATAAAGTGAATAGTTTTCAATGGTTTTATCTTTTATTTTTTGTATCTCTGGTTTTATGTTTTGCAAAATATCATATGCCATATCGTAATATGGATGTTTTTCTCCAATATTTAATAGCGCCATTGCGTAAAATAATTTGAATAATGGCTCATCAATTCTATTATTTTCTTTATAAAAATTTATTGCATTACCAAAATCAGAATTACTTATTTTATTAAGTATAAGTAATGAGAAAGCAAGTGGATAATCATATTTTGCTGCTAGATAGATATATTTTTCACCATCATCATTTGAAGATATGCATTTATTTAAAATCATAATTCCTTTTATGAATAATGCACGGGGATTATTTTCATAAGCAAGTTTATTAATAATTTTGTAACAATCTTCTATCTTTCCATGATTATAATAATTTCGAGCTGAAAAGAATAAGTCGTCTGTAGTAGAGATTATATCATCAGGATTTTTCATTGAAGGGGGCTCCTTAAGCTTTATAAAAAAATTATAACATTCAAATATTGTCAATACAAATTTAGTTAAGAAAAATTTAAAAATCTCTGCTATTGCAGAGATTTTTACTATTTCTTTTCATTGTTGTAAGTAGCTAAGATTTTATTAGAAATTAATTCTGGTACTTGTTCGTAATCGTAGAAACTCAAATTGAAGAAAGCAGTAGATTTACTTAAAGATTTGATTTCATTTGAATATTCAAGAATTTCAGACTCTGGAACAATCGCTGTAACCTTTAAATTAACTCCTTCATCTTCATCGGTTGATAAAATTCTTGCTCTTCTTTTTGTTAAATCACTTAATATTGCTCCAAGATATTCACTAGGTACAATGACTATAATTTTATCATATGGTTCAAGTATTATAGGGTTACATTTTTTATATGCTTCTTTGAATGCTAGTATAGCAGCATTTTTAAAGGCTATTTCGTTACTATCTACTGAATGTTGTTTTCCGTCTTTTAAATTTGCTTTAACATTAATTACAGGGGCTTTGATTAGTCCGCCTTCTTTTAATGCTTCTAAGAAACCTTTTTCAACTGCAGGGAAATATCCTTTATCAATATGTCCTCCAAATACTGTTGAAATAAATTCGGTGTGATCGCTTGGAGAAAATTCCATATTGACAATTCCATAATATCCGCTTCCGCCAGATTGTTTAACATATCTTCCTTCACTCTCGGCTGTAGTGGTTATAGTTTCACGATAAGAAATTTTTGGTTGTTCAACTTTGAATTTTATTTGATATTCATTTTCTAATCGAGAGAACATGTAATTTAAATGTGTTGTTGAAAGACCCCCAAATAGAATTTGATTAGTAGCTTCATCTTTTCTTAATGAAATTGTCGGATTTTCAAGCATTATTTTTTCAACGCTAGGGAATAATTTATCAGAATCTTTTTTTGTATCAGGAACTATAACTTTGAAATAAGTAGATGTAGGATAAGAAACAGTTTTAAATCTAATATGGTAATCTTTATCGCATAACGTATATGATAATTTAATTTCTTCTAATCTATTTGTTGCTGCGATATCACCAGCAGTTGCTTCATCAATTGGTAATAATTTTTCACCTTCAACAGAAAATAAAAAATTAATACGATAGAATTTTTTGTTGTTAGGACAATATATTTCATCCCCAACTTTAATTTTTCCAGATTGAACTTTGAATATACTGATAAGACCTTGATATTGATTATATGTGTTTTTAAACACTTGTAAACTCATAGGAGCATTTATTTCTGTTTTAATAGTTATTTCTTTTCCATTTTCATCAAAAGCAGAAATAGGTTTTAAATCAGTAGGAGAAGGTAAGTAATCGACCATCATTTCAAGCAATGTATTGATGCCTATATCTTTTAAAGCAGAACCGACGATAACTGGATATAATTCTCCATTTAAAACACCTTGGCGCAATCCTGCTTTGATCTCTTCATTTGATAATGGTTCTCCGGAAAAGAACTTTTCTAACATTTCATCATTAGTTGTTGCAACAGCTTCACATAATCTATTATGAAGTTCGAAAACAATTTGTTTTTTATCATCATAAATGACATCATCAACGCATTCTTTTCCGTTATATTTTCTTGCTTTAAGGTCGACAATATTGACAAAACCATCAAATGAATCTTGTTTGCCGATAGGATAGGAAAATGGAACGCACTTTTTCCCACCTAATTTTTCTTCTATTTCTGTTAATAAGTTGGTAAATTTTATATTCTCTTTATCCATTTTATTAACATATATAAAAATAGGAACACCACGCTTTTTTAACAGATTAAAACTTTTTATAGTGTTGACTAAAACTCCTTTAGAGGCATCGATAACTAAGATTGCTCCTTTTACTAGCCTAGTAATGCCTATTGTTTCAAAAATAAAGTCATCATTGCCAGGTATATCAATTAAATTCAATTTATAACCATTATAAGTAAGTGGAATAATTGAAGATGATAAAGAAGACTGCTTTTTCTTTTCATCTGGAAGATAATCAGAAATGGTATTTTTATTTTCTATTGTTCCTTTGATTTTAATCAGTTGAGATTTATACGCTAAAGATTCAACCAAACTGGTTTTTCCACTGCCCTGGTGCCCAACGATAGCAATATTTCTAATTTTATCCGGTGTGTAAGTCATATTTTCCTCCTATTGTAACCGCTTACATATTATATTGACATTATACATTTTTTATATCTAGATTAAAATAATTTTTTTGTAAAAAATATGAAAAATATTTTGAAAATTGTATATTGAAAAAAGTTTAAGAAAAGAAAAAGTATTGACAAAAAAATATAAGTGAAATACAATATAAAAGAACATATGAATAAATGTTCAAATGTGAGGAACGATGGAAGAACAACAAGCAATAAATTCTGAGATTATTAAAAATAAGATTCCTGATGAAAATACCATTGATGCTTTAGCTAATTTGTTCAAAATGTTTGGCGATTCAACTAGAGCAAAGATTCTCAGCTGTTTACAAGTGAAAAGCCTTTATGTTTATGAGATTGCAGATATACTTAATATGTCATCTTCTGCTGTATCTCATCAATTAAGAGTCCTTAGATCTAGTAAATTAGTCAAAGGAATTAAAATGGGAAAAGAAGTTCTTTATTCTATTGATGATGATCATGTTTCAAAAATTATGGAATATGGTTTAACTCATGTTAATGAAGGAAAATAGGTTAAAATCCTATTTTATTCAAACATTATATGAACATGTGTTCAATTAATGAATTATTCAAATTTGGTAAGTTTGGAGGTACATATGAAAAAAATTTACAGATTAGAAGACTTAGAGTGTGCAGTATGTGCAGGAAAAATGGAACATGCTATTTCTAAAATTGATGGTGTTCAAGAGGTTAATGTTAATTTTTTAACCCAAAAGTTAACACTAGTTGCTGATGATGAAAAATTTGAAAGCATTGTGGATGAAGCTGTTAAAATTTGTAAAAAAATTGAACCTGATTGCCGAATTATAAGAAAGTAATTAATTTTATGTCTAAACGTGATAAGAAAAAATTAATTAGAATTATTGCCAGTTTAATATTATTTTTTGCGATTTTTATAACTGACAAAATTGTTAAACTAGATACAGTTTTTAATGGTAATTTAAATTGGCTTTTCCCTTTTGCTTTATATTTAATTGTATATATTACAATTGGATATGATGTTATATATAAAGCATTTGCTAATATTTTTCACGGAGAATTTCTCGATGAAAATTTTCTGATGGTTGTTGCAACTTTTGGAGCTTTTGGATTGGCAATATATCGCGGCGTAAATCATTTGGATATCGAAGGTTTTGATGAAGCTTGTGCAGTTTTACTATTTTATCAAGTAGGCGAATTTTTCCAAAGTTATGCTACTGGAAAATCGAGAAAATCTATTACTTCTTTAATGGATATTCGTCCAGATTATGCAAATTTAAAAACAGAAAATGGAGTTGAAGAAGTTGATCCAGAAGAAGTAAAAATAGATGATATCATAGTAGTAAATCCTGGTGAAAAAATACCTCTTGATGGAAAAATAATTAAAGGTGCATCAACATTAGATACTAAAGCGCTAACTGGTGAATCTCTACCAAAAGAAGTCTTAGAAGGAGATGAAGCCATCAGCGGTACAATTAATTTAACTTCACAGTTAGAAATTAAAGTAGAAAAAGAATTTTATGATTCTACTGTTTCAAAAATTCTTGAATTAGTTGAAAATGCAACTTCACAAAAATCTAAGGCAGAAAATTTCATTACTAAATTTGCTCGTTTTTATACTCCTATCGTTGTTGGTTTAGCAGTATTATTAGCTATTATTCCTAGTTTAATTACTGGTGAATGGTCAGTATGGATTTATAGAGCGCTAAGTTTCTTAGTTGTATCTTGTCCTTGTGCTTTAGTTATTTCTATTCCACTATCATTTTTCGCTGGAATTGGTGCTGCATCTAAATATGGTATTCTAATTAAGGGAACAAACTATTTGGAAAAATTTAATAAAGCAAATACATTTATTTTTGATAAGACGGGAACTTTAACAAAAGGAAACTTTGCTATTAAGAACGTTTATCCAATAGAGAAAAAAGATGAAATTTTACATTTGGCAAGTATAGCTGAATGCAATTCTAATCACCCTATCGCATTATCAATTATCAATTCTTATGGTAAAAATTTTGAAAAGGACTATGTATTGACTAATGTTGCCGGTGAAGGAATTATCGCTGAAAAAAATGGTGAAAAGATATACTGCGGTAATGAAAAATTAATGGAAAATAATAATATCAACTTTATTAAAAATGAAGAAGTTGGCACTGTTGTTTATGTGGCTAAAAATGATAAATTTTTTGGATCAATTATCATAGCTGATGAAATAAAAGATGGTGCGAAAGAAACTATCGAAAGTCTTAGTAAAAATGGTGGGAAAACAATTATGCTCACCGGTGATAATGAAAAAATTGCTGAAAGTGTTGCAGAAAGTTTGAAGTTAACAGATTATAAAGCTTCTTTACTACCTCAAAATAAAGTTGAAGAAATAGATAAAATTTTCAAAGAAAAGAAGAAAGAAGATGTCATTTGCTTTGTTGGAGATGGAATTAATGATGCTCCAAGTTTAATGAGATCCGATATAGGTATCGCTATGGGCGGGGTAGGAAGTGATGCGGCAATTGAAGCTGCTGATATGGTTCTCATGCATGATGATTTAAAGGATTTGATTATCGCTAAAAAAATATCTAAGAAAACTATGAGAATTGCTTACGAAAATATTATTTTCTCTTTAGCTATTAAAGTGTTAATTCTTATATTATCAGCTTTTGGTATTACTAATATGTGGATTGCTGTTTTTGGTGATGTTGGTGTAGCAGTTATCGCTATATTAAATGCTATGAGAGTTAATTCAAAGTATTAGTTTATCGTATTAAAGATGGTGTTTAAACTTAAAATGGTTTGCACCATTTTTTATTGAAGTAAAATTTTTAAGTTGATAAAATTTTATATATGAAAAAAATAGAAGCTGTTTTATTTGATTTAGATGGAACGTTGATAGATACAGAACGTTTTACTATTCTTTCTAAGGTCGAAGGCGGAAAAGAATTTGGCTATGATATTTCATATGAGGATGCTAAAAAAACTTTGGGGTTAGCAAGATCTAATTCAGATGCTTTTATGCGAAGTAAATATGGAGAGAATGTTCCAACAGAATATTTTCGTAAGAAAAGACGACAGATGATATTTGATGAATTAAAAGAAAAAGGCTTAATATTAAAAAAAGGAACTAAAGAAATTATTGATTATTTGAATAATGAAAATATAAAAAAGGCTATATGTACTTCAACATATTCCAAAATAATAGATGAATATAGAAATTATAGTGATTTGTTTGATAAATTTGATGTTTTGATAACAGGAGATATGGTAGAAAAAGGAAAACCAAATCCAGATATATTTTTAAAAGCAAGCAAAGTATTAAATGTTCCTGTAGAAAATTGTCTTGTTGTTGAAGATGCGAATTCTGGAATCGAAGCTGCTATTAATGGTGGATTTAACACAGTTATGATTCCAGATTTAGTCAATATCGATTCACAATTTTTGGACAAAGTGGAGATTTTTTCTTCTTTATTAGATGTTATAGATTTTATTAAATCAATAAATGGTTAAAACAAAAAAGGAATAATATTGTATTTAATACTATTCCTCATATAATTTAATTAATACTAAAAGAAATTTTTAAATAGAAACTTTCCAAAGTCCATGAAGATTGCAGTATTCGTAAACTTCAATTGGCTTTTCACCATCTTCTAAAATAAAATTAGTTAGAGGTTTATCTGTAGATTTTAAGTTAGTTATATAAACTTTATTTGTCGTGACTAAAACTATGGCACCTATTAAATGTGCTTCTGTCATTGGATGAAGAATAGATCCTACAGTGATTTCAATTTTATTACCGATAATATTGACAACAGGAAGATGTTTTTCTAATGCGGCTTCTTGAGTATTAGCAGTTAATTCTATTAAATTTTCATCTTTTAATTCGTTATTTGAGACTACGAATGTTAATCTATTTTCTTTTGATGTGTAAAATTTCATATTTTCTCCTTTTTGAAAGCAAATTTCTTTCTATAAAAAATATAGCAATTATATTTTTACACAGCAATTGATATGCTTTTATTTTTTTAGAATTTTACTATTTATTTTTAAATGAACTTTATTTTCTGCTCCAACAATAGGACAGATATATGTAAAAAATTCTTTTGTCATTTGATGCTTTTTTTCATCGATCATAAAGCTTGGTACAAGTTTTACACCATTAGCAACTTTTTCAAGAGAAGAAGTGACATAAGATATTTTATATCTATTATTAGAACTTCTTTTCATGCTTATCATTACTCCTGATGTTCCATTTATCGCTTTTCTTATCGCATATCTTCCACATAATATAGCTTCTTTTTGATCTACTTTTGAAATATCATGAATAGCTGCTCTTTGTGGAATTGATAATTCTATTGCTCTTCCTGAAAGATGCAATTTTTCTTCTACATATCCAAGCAAATATTGTCCGACTCCACCTAAATTGTTATGACCAAATATATCTTGTTTTTGACTGGCTGATATAAAATTATTATTTTTATCTTTAATTCCTTCACTTACAACGATATTTATTCTTTTGTTTTTATCGTATATATTTTTTACATTTTTTATAAAATCATCGATATAAAAAGTGGTTTCAGGAAGATAAATTAAATCAGGACCTAATCCTGATAAATGAGCTAATGCACTTGAAGCTGCTAACCATCCAGCGCTTCTTCCCATTATTTCTATTATATTTACTTTTGCATTTCTATAAGAAAGATTATCAGATACAATTTCTTCAACTGTATCTTTTACATATTTAGCTGCACTTCCATAACCTGGAGTATGATCGATTTCAACTAAATCATTATCGATAGTTTTTGGAATTCCAATAACATAACATTGATAATTAATAGTTTTAAGGAATCTATCAATTTTATAACAAGTATCCATGGAATCGTTACCACCATTATAAAAGAAATAACGGATGTTATATTTTTTAAAAGTTTTTAATATTTCTTCAAATGGTGAACAATCTTTTTCATACTCTGGAAGTTTGTATCTTACTGATCCAAATGATGCACCAGGAATAGTTTTGAGTTCTTTTAATTCATTTTCTGAAAAGATAGATAAATCTATTAAATCATCGTTTATTATTCCATCAATACCATATCTAGCGGCATATACTTTTTTTATACCTAATTTATATGCTTCTTCTATAAGTCCAAAAGCAGAAGAATTTATGACACTTGTTGGACCGCCGGATTGGCCATAAAGTACATTTCCTATAATTTCCATCCTATTTCATCTCCCATAATGTTTAATAAATGTAATGCACTATTAATATCTTTTACGTTGTATCTAACGTTTTCTTTTAAATTTCCTATTCCAATTGAATAAGGTGTGAATTTTGCCATAGAAATATCATTTTCGCTATCACCGACAATAATAATTTCATTTGGTTCAATTTCCATTTTTTTTGCAAGGCGATTTATTCCATAAGCTTTGTTAACATTTTTTGGACATATATCTACTGATTTATCAAAATAATAGATATCAATGTCATTATAGTTTTGAGATTTTAAATAATTTTCAATTTTTTCTTTATCTTTTTTTCCTTTATAAAAAAACGATAATGCAATTTCATTTGGTTGAAAGCAAATTTTGTTGCTGAGTAATTTTTTAATGTCAGAAAATATTTTTTCTCTATTTTCAAGATATTTTTGAGATACACGAGCATAGATAACTTCGCATGGAAGATCACTATTTAGATAAGTTACCGCTCCATTTTCTCCTATTAGTTTTATATCTTTAATTCCGGCTTGACGAAAAAAGCCAGCTAGATAAAAAGGAGTTTTTCCGGATGCAACAGCAAGATGAACTTTTTTTGATAAATCTTTTAAACTAGCCAAAGTATTTTCTTTCATTGGACTATACATCGGAGCAAGAGTATTATCTAAATCAAATACAACAAGTTTGATCATACTTTTTCCTCCTATTATGTTATTTGAATTATACCTTTTTTTATTGCAGAAATGAATAAAGGAGTTAATTTTTATAAAAAAGTGTATTTATAAATTAAAAAAAGATATAAAATGATTTTGTTTTAAAAATGATTATTATAATTTGTATTTGTGTAGTTACTGCGATATTGGTTTGTTTATCAGTTATGTTTAAACCAGAAGTGAAAATAAAAAAGTTTTCACTAGGAACCTATTGGATTATTTCTTTAATAGGTGCTTTGATACTTTTGATTTTTCAATTTGTTCCGTTGGATTATGTTGGAAGTCGTTTGATATCAAATACTGCTATCAATCCTTTGAAGATATTAGTTCTTTTTATCAGCATGACATTTTTATCAGTCTTTTTAGATGAATTAGGTTTCTTTAAGTATCTAGCGAATATAGCATTAAAGAAAAAAATAAAAAAACAGATAACTCTTTTTTTAATTCTTTATTCGATGATTGCTATATTAACTATTTTTACCTCTAATGATATTATTATTTTAACCTTCACGCCATTTATTTGTTGTTTTTGTAAAAAAGCTAAGATAAATCCTTTACCTTATTTATTCGGAGAGTTTTTTGCTGCAAATACTTGGAGTATGTTTTTAATTATAGGAAATCCTACTAATATTTATTTAGCTTCTTCTGCGGGAATAGATTTTTTCACATATATAGGTGTTATGTTTTTACCTACTTTTGGCGGAGGTATAGTTTCTTTATTAATTATAATTATTATTTTTTATAAAGAATTGAAAAAGCCAATAGAAAAAGTAGAATATGAAAATATAACTTTAGATAAGGCACAAATTATTATAGGATTAATACATTTATTTATATGTTTAATTCTTTTATCCATAAGTTCTTATCTTAATATTGAAATGTGGATTATTACATTTTCTTTATGTATATCTTTGATATTATGCGATAGTATTTATAAAATTATAAGAAAAAATAGCGAAATTGTTGTGCTGCAAACTATAAAAAGGTTGCCTTTTTCTTTGATTCCATTTGTCTTATCAATGTTTGTTATTGCCTTGTCTTTAGAATACATTGGTGTTACAGATAAAATAGCGTTATTTCTAAATAAATTTGATGTGATTTTTTCAGTAGGCTTTTCTAGTTTTATATCTGCTAATTTGATTAATAATATTCCTATGAGTGTTTTATTTAGTTCGATTTTGAATTCTTCTAATTTCTCTCAAGTTAATTATTTAAAAGGAATATATGCAGCGATTATTGGATCTAATATTGGTGCTTATTTTACACCTATTGGTGCTTTAGCTGGTATTATGTGGATGTCGATTTTAAAACGATTTGATATAAAAATAAATTTTGCAAATTTTGTTAAATATGGCTCAATTGCCTCAATTCCAACATTGCTTATTTCATTATTGCTTCTCGAATTATTTTTTTAGACTAAAAAAATGCAAAAAAATGTCGAAAAAATTAGATTTTATAAGATGTGTGTTGTATAATTTTCATGTAAAAGGTTCAAATCGTTTACTTTTTAATAAAACTTTTACGAAAAAAGCCTTTCACCATAAAAAAAGACATATTTTTAAGAGAAAATGCATTTCTTATGGTGATTGTAATAATAAAATCAAAAGTTTTGGCAAAGTATTTGATTTTATTAGAAACAATTTTTTAGAAGCTTACGTTTAAAAGTTTCTCTTTTTTCTAAAAAAAGCAACTATTTTTAGAAAAATGTATGAATATAGTTGCTCAAATAAAATTATTTGCTAAAATAATCTTGGTACAAAGTGATATTTGTATAATTTGAAATTTAAAAAATTTCAAAGGAACCAGAAATGGTTAAATTAAGGTGTTTTCATAAATCAGTAAAATGATTTTTGAAATAATAAAGCGGAGGTAAATTAATCATGGATACGCCTTTATTAGTTATTTTTATTTTCATCACTGCATTCTTATTCTTATCTTGCTGCTTTGCTGGAATATATCTTTTTGCTTTCTTAAAAAGCAAAAACGAAGAAGAAAAAGATTATAAGATTAGAATGCTCAATTTGGAGAACGAAATCAACAAGGAAAAGATGAAAAACGTTCAACCAGTTGAAGAAAACGATGAAGATGTTGTCGCAATTAAGTTAGCAAAGGTAGAAACAAAAACTTTTGAAGAATCTTTAAATGATCTTAGTGAAGAATCGCGTGGATACCTTACTGAACTACAAAAATACGCCAAGAAATATGAAAATGTTAATATCTTTGATAGGAAATATTATCAAACAATCACATATGGTCAAAGAAAGACAATTTGCAAAGTTTTAATTCAAGAAGGAAAATTAATTGTTAAATCAAGTCTTGGAAAATTAAAGATTAGCAAAGATGTCGAACCTTTAAAATTGAAATCAATTAAAATTGAAGTTAAAGATGAAAACAGCTTAGCTGAAGCTAAAAAACAAATTGATCTTGGCTATTATAAACAAAGCGGTACAATTAAAATTAGTATGGAGGAAGCAAAATGATTGGATTTATTATTGCTGATATAATACTTGGACTTGGATTAATAGCTCTTCTTATTACTATTGGTGTCCTTTATAAAAAAAGAAATGCTGAACAAGCAAAACGTATTGCCGAAAAAGAAGAAGAAATAAAAAAATTTGATAAATAAATTATTTTAACTAGCAGCCGAAAAGCGCTAGTTTTTTTGTTGAAAAATATTTTGAATATTATTGACAAAGTAGAAAAATAATATTATCATATAGCACGTACAGCCTTCCAGGCCTTTATTTTTGTGGGAACATGAATAAACACCTGGACTAGTGTGCATTAAGAAGTACGGAAGGAGAAAAAATGCCTACAATTAATCAACTCGTCCGTCAAGGACGTAAACAAGGTGTAGAAAAATCTAAGGCTCCTGCTTTAGGTAAACGTTGGGACTCTTTAAATAAGCGTGAGAGAAACCAAGCTGCCCCACAAAAACGTGGTGTCTGCACCCGTGTCGGTACAATGACCCCTAAGAAACCTAACTCCGCTTTACGTAAATATGCTCGTGTTAGACTTTCTAATGGTTATGAAGTCACAGCTTATATCGGTGGTATTGGCCACAACTTGCAAGAACACAAAGTAGTTTTAATCCGTGGTGGACGTGTCAAGGATTTACCAGGTGTTCGTTATCACATCATCCGCGGTGCTGCGGAATGCTTCGGCGTTCAAGGTCGTAAACAAGGTCGTTCCTTATACGGCGCAAAACGCGATGCTAAGTAATGGGAGGGAATGAATAATGCCACGTAAGAATGGAAGTATCAGCAAACGTGATGTTTTACCTGATCCAATTTATAATTCAAAATTAGTCACTCGCTTAATCAATAAGATTATGTTAGATGGTAAAAAAGCAACAGCTCAAACCATTTTATATAATGCTTTTAATAAGATTGAAGCCAAAACTGGCAAACCAGCACTTGAAGTTTTCGAATTAGCTTTAGGCAATATCATGCCTGAACTCGAATTAAAGGCTCGTCGTGTTGGTGCAAGCAACTATCAAGTTCCTGTTGAAGTTTCTGCAGAACGTCGTGTTACTTTAGGACTTAGATGGTTAGTTAATTATAGCCGTTTAAGAAACGAAAAGAGTATGGAAGATCGCTTAGCTGGCGAAATTATCGATGCTGCTAATGGCACCGGTGCTTCAGTTAAGAAGAGAGAAGATACTCATAAGAGTGCTGAAGCTAATAAAGCATATGCACACTATCGTTGGTAATATAGGAGGAGTAGTATATGCCACGTCAATATCCGCTTGAAAAAACCCGTAATATCGGTATCATGGCTCACATCGATGCTGGTAAGACAACAACTACAGAACGTATTCTCTATTTTACAGGCGAAAACTATAAAATTGGTGAAACCCATGATGGTTCTGCTACCATGGACTTCATGAAACAAGAACAAGACCGCGGTATTACAATTCAATCTGCTGCAACAACATGCTTCTGGAAAGGCTATCGTATCAATATTATTGATACCCCGGGACACGTTGACTTTACAGCTGAAGTTGAACGTTCTTTACGTGTTCTTGATGGTGCAGTTACTGTTCTTGATGGTAAGAACGGTGTTGAACCACAAACTGAAACTGTTTGGAGACAAGCTTCAAAATATAAGATTCCAAGAGTTGTCTTTGTTAATAAGCTTGATGCTATCGGTGCTGACTATGAGATGTCTGTCCGTTCAATTAAAGAAAAGCTTGGTGCAAATGGTTGTGCTATTGAATATCCAATAGGTCTTGAAAGCAATCTTCGCGGTGTCATTGATTTAGTTACAATGCGCGCAATTATGTACAATATGCAAGATTCCACAAAGGAACCTACTATTGAAGAAATTCCTGCTGATTATGTTGATAAAGCTAACGAATATCGTCAATTAATGCTCAATAATCTCGCAAACTTTGATGAAGATATAATGATGGCAGTTTTAGGCGGCGAAGAACCTACAGTTGAACAAATCAAGAAAGCTATTCGTGCTGGTACTATTACAGGTGAATTCTTCCCTGTTTTCTGCGGTTCTGCCTATAAGAATAAAGGTGTTCGTTTACTCCTCGATGGTGTAATCGACTATTTACCTTCTCCAGTTGATGTTCCTGCAACTGAAGGTACTGATGAAAAAGGAAATGTCGTTAAAGTTGAAGCAACTGATGATGCTCCTTTCTGCGGCTTAGCCTTTAAGATTATGACCGATCCATTTGTTGGCCGTTTATGCTTCTTTAGAGCATATTCAGGTATCGCAAAAACCGGTACATATGTCTATAATACAAATAAAGCAACCAAAGAGAGATTCTCTCGTTTGGTCTTAATGCATGCTGATAAGAGACAAGATGTTGATTCTATCTCTGCTGGTGAAATCGGTGCTGCTGTCGGTTTAAAAGTTACTGGCACAGGTGATACACTTTGCGATGAATCTCGTATTCTTTCTCTTGAAACAATCGTTTTCTCTGAACCAGTTATTTCTGAAGCTATTGAACCTGCTTCAAAAGCTGATCAAGACAAAATGACAGCTGCTTTATTAAAACTTCAAGAAGAAGATCCAACATTCCGCTTCTATACAGATGCTGAAACTGGTCAAAATATTATTGCCGGTGTTGGTGAATTACAACTTGATGTTAATGTTACTCGTTTGAGAGATGACTTCGGTGTTAAATGTAATGTTGGTGCTCCACAAGTTGCTTATCGTGAAACAATTAAGAAAACTGGTGAATGTGAAGGACGTTACATTAAACAATCTGGTGGTCATGGTCAATATGGTCACGTTTGGGTTCGTTTTGAACCTAACCCAGGCAAAGGATTCGAATTTGTCGACGCTATTGTTGGTGGTGTTGTTCCTAGAGAATATATCAAACCAACAGCTGATGGATTGAAAGAATCTTTAAACCGTGGTCTTATCGCTGGTTATCCAATTATCGATATTAAAGCTACATTATTCGATGGTTCTTACCATCTGAAGCCGCTTATAAAATGGCTGCTGCTTTAGCTCTTAAAGAAGCTGCTAATAAGTGCTCACCATGTTTACTTGAACCAATTGTTAAAGCTGAAATTACAACTCCAGCTGACTATCTCGGAACTGTCTTAGGAGATGTCTCTTCTAGACGTGGTCTCGTTGATGGTATGGAAATGCACGGAAATGCTCAAGTCATTACCGCCTACATTCCACTTGGTAATATGTTCGGATATATTACCGATCTTCGTTCTATGACTCAAGGTCGTGGTATTTATACTATGACATTTGATCACTATCAAGAAGTTCCTAAATCTGTTGCGGATGAAATTGTTCGCAAGAGAAATTCATAACATCTTGATTTTTCGCTTGATTTGCTATACTATTTAATAGTATCTATAGGGAGGATAAATAACTATGGCAAAAGAAAAATTTGACAGAAGTAAAGTACATGTCAACATTGGTACCATCGGTCACGTCGACCATGGTAAAACTACATTGACCGCTGCTATTACCAAAGTTCTCGCTGCTAAAGGCGATGCTAAGGAAATGGCATACGATCAAATCGATAGTGCACCGGAAGAAAAAGCTCG
>OBLG01000387.1_pt1 | contig 48972 bp, 44 predicted proteins | sample 1517451 | NCBI WGS metagenome assembly OBLG01 (sample SAMN04571694, study PRJEB22368) | human gut metagenome | biome: human gut; material: stool | host: Homo sapiens | place: Luxembourg | collected 2012-06-29
CTCGGTCTACGTCTTTGACGACCGGGTCGTGCTCAATTTCAACTTCACGGACGATGCCAAAACGGTCACCCGTGAGGAAGTGTTGGGTTCGAGTGCTGTGGACAATGCTCCACCAAACGTAAGGCCGTTTACCTGAAAAGGTAAGCGGCTTTTTCTTGTATCTACGTGCTTTTTGATATGCAAAAGTGAAACGAATTCACTTTTGCATATTGATAATGAAACGTGTAGGAGGCCCCCTTTTCAGTCGTTTGTAGCAAGTTTGTAGCAGATCTGTAGCAAAATTCGGGGAGGAACGGCAAAATGACCTCAGAAACCCGATTTTTGCAGATTTTTGGATATAAAATTTTATCCTTGAATTTTGTGCAGAATGACGGTGGTGCTTTTCATTCGGATTCTGATGCCGTACAATAAAGGAAAAGATCATGGATGAAAGGAGAAATCGCTGTGCGCTACACCATCCGGCATTTTGATTTGCCGCTGCTTACCTTTGAAGCAAACATGGACAGTGCAGATACTGGCCTCCATTTTATAAAGGTCTACGAAGAAAACCGTTCTTTTCTACCTTTGAATCTGACTGTATCAGAAGATGGTGTAGAACGCTGGCTGCGGCATCGCGCAATTCCGAAGAACCGAGCGTATGTAGACGCTCTGCTCTCTAAGGTGGGGCTTTCTTTGAATCGACCGCTTGGAATTATTGCAGCCAATAAAGGTCTTTCACTCAATGACTGTTTTTGGGTAGATGCAGAGGGTTCCGGTGACACCTTTGAAAAAGTAAATCTTTACGATAATCGATTCAGTCAGGTGCTGGCAGCAATCGCCTTTACAGGATATGGCAGCAGCATACGAACTTCGCTTGCGTCCTGCCCGGAGTTCTCGACCAACGGGATGCTGCCAAAATGCTGGCGCAGACAAAACGGAAAAATCTACCTTTATAAAGGTGGCACGTCAGGGTTCAGCAATCTGGGGTTTGAACCGTACTCGGAACTGTACGCTTATCAAGTTGCGCAGGTGATTGGTGTGAATGCGATTCGCTACACCCTGACAAAAGATCTGAAAAAGACGCTTTGTTCCAAGTGTGAGCTGTTCACCAGCAAAGAGTATTCTTATATTCCCATCGGACAGCTTGTGTCCAAAGGCGGAATAAAAGCGATTTTAGCGTATTATCAGACGTTAGGTCAGAACTTTGTGGATGCGCTGGAAGATATGCTGGTCTTTGATGCAATCATCTGCAATACAGACCGCCACTATGGAAATTTTGGTGTGCTGGTAGACAATAAAACCAACACGATTGCGGCACCTGCACCGCTGTTTGACCACGGAAACTCGCTGTTCAGTCTGGGTGGAACGGATCTTTGGGACAACCAGAAAGCGTTTGATGAATATGCCCGCACACTGCTTCCGCTTGCATACGATGATTTTTTTGCAGCTGCAAAGAGTGCAATGAAACCTCGTCACCGTGCAATGCTCCATAAGCTGCTGGATTTCCATTTTGACCGCAGAGCGACACGTTATAATCTGCCGCCAAATCGCTTGAAGATGATCGAAAAAGAGGTACAGCGCAGAGCAAGAGTGCTTTTAGAGTAAAAAAGAAAACCGTCAAACGTGAGAGATTTCTCTCTCATGCGTTGACGGTTTTTCTGGTATGTAGGGGTTATTCTTCTGGCAGAGCCAAAACTTCATCTTTGACCAGTTGATTGGCCGAGTCAAAGGCTTCGATCATCTGGTTGGCTTTCGGATGGAGATAGACTTCATCCAGCGTTTTGGATTTGGGCGTGTGCCCGACAGCACGTTTCAGGATATCCTTGTTGACACCTGCGCGATCACAGAGGCTGGCGTATGTATGCCGGGTGGTGTAGGGCGTATAAGTGGCGAGCTTCCCGGAAAACTCCGGTTTACGCTTGCCGTTCTCGTCATAAGGATTCGGCTGAATGCCAATTTCCTCCAAGAACGGATAGAACTTGCGGTTGCGCCAGTTCTTTTCGTTCCAAAAACCTCCTTTGCCATTTGGAAAAAGCGGGCTGTTTTCCACAGAGGTGGCATACGCATGTTCAAAAATCGGGATGCCGAAGTCAAGAATAGGAATGATACGGTTGCGTCCGGCCTCAGTCTTACAGCCGCCGATCAGATAAGCACCGGATTCCGTGCGGTGAAAATCTTCGTGTTTGAAGTGCAGCAGCTCATAGATACGAACTCCACAGGCCAGAAGAGCAATTACCATCTGCCCCGTGGGAGTGTTCTTCTGGCTCAGAATCAGCGTTACCTGTTCGTCCGTGAAGATTTCGCGTTCCGGCGATTTACGCCCCTCAACTTTCAGGACAGATGCAAGGTTGGCATCCACGACACGCCAGCCAATGGCTGTGCGATACAGCTTGCTGATAAGAGTACGCTCTTTTTCCAACATGCTCTGAGACAGGCCATCATCGGCCATTTTATCAAGGATGTTTTGGAAGTCCTGTGCATAAAGGGCTGCAATTTTGTAATACCAAAGTGGTTTTAGGTATTTCCATGCCAGATCATACAGTTCACGGGCCTTATCAGAACGGCCTTTGTACTCACGAGATTCCAGAAAGATCTCGTGAATTTTTGCTAAGGTGGAATCCTGATATGGTGTAGCAGGGCGCTTCATCATTTCAGCGCGTGCCGCTTCGGCTTCTTCACGGGTGACATAAGTGCCGACAGTTTTCATAACTGTAATACCTGTGTGGGGGTCAGGGATTGGCATTCGGAGTATCCATGGTTTCCGGCGTATCCCGGACATTCTAGAGATGCTTCCATTACCAGACGATGCTTTCAGCCGGGGCGATTCTCGTTTGACTGGAACAGTGGGCGGTGCTCCTACACCGGGGGATGGTGCTGTGCCAACAGGATGACCGCAGGCAGAGCAGAATTTGGCGGTATCGGAGATTTGATGACCGCAATTTTCACAGAACATAGATTTGAACCTCCTATTGCTTTGAACTTGCTTCAAAAAATGCCCCCGGCATCAAGATGACGCCGGGAGCAGACGGTCGGATTAGTTGCGGGTGCGGGAGAGCTGATAAGCTCGACTTTGCTCGGCAGTCACACCGTTCTTCAGCAGATTGGCCACGTTTGGATAGTATACCAGAATATGGCTGCCGTTGGGCACGTGCGGAATGAATCCTTCGGCGACAAACCTCCGCAGGCAGGCATAGCTCAGATTCAGCCCTTCACTTTTGGCACGGCGAACGGCAGCAGTGAGACTGATGAAATCGCTGTTGTTGTTTTTCATAGGTGTTTCCTCCTAAAAGTTTATAATTGGAAGCGTTCAACGCTTCATAGTAATTATACTTGTTTGAATTGACGTAAAATTTTTATGTCTTGATATTTGGAGTGAAGACGAAGCGTTTGTCGTCTTTTCGTACAAGGAGGCTAAAATCTGCGTGGCTAAAATCAAATTCCACACCGGAGCTATCAATGGGTTGCGTTTGTGGCCATGCAGGACTATAATAATCATAATAAGAACGAGGCCGGTTCGATGAAGCGATGGATGCGATAATTTGCTCAGGTGTGAGCAAATCTTGCTTTGGTGGCTCGGAGACCTCTTTACTGGGCGATATTGAGGCAGAGGAAAGCTCACAAGATGAACTTGGCAAGGGAGGATAGACATCCTCTGTGACTGGCCCAAACTCATTGTTTTGAGTGGAATCTTCATCATTGCAATCATCGCAACCGTCAAGTTCATCCAGTGGTGGAAGAAAATCGATCTGTGCTGGTGGGAGAATTGGCTCAGTGTCATAAGGCATCGGAATCGTTAGTGCATCACTGGCAGGAACGACATCCTCTGGCGGCTTACTATGGACGACCAGCGGCTTGGTGGTCGGTGTGTCAGAATCGCCTACATAAACCGGGCTGGAGACTAGGAACTCGCCAACCTGAAGACTCTTTAGCATGGAAGTCAACTTGGTTCCACCAGACGAACTAATGAAACGGGCACACATACGAACCTCATCATCCGCAGGTTGGAAATACATAGTGTACTTGCACTGCTGAAGCAAAATCCGTTGCTCAGCCTTGAAATTACGGATGCTCTGAGTAACCAGCATGCAGTACAATCCATATTTGCGACCCTCGTTGAGAATTTTTCCCAGTGCACTTGTTTGGTGCAATGGGAAGTTACTCAATTCATCCAAGTACAGGAAAGTGGGTGGGAAATCCTCGTGAGTGGCTTCTCGTAACAGTGCTGCAAAAACTACCTCTTCAACGATGTGTTGCGTGGATGGCGGAAACGAACCTAATTCCAGCAAGGTGATGCCGGAGAAAATCTCGAAATCGCCATTCTCGAAAAACTTCTGTCCCCATAGAGGAGTCAAGGCTTTTTCCAAACCGGGTGCAGCGAGTGACCGGGAATTCTGGACTTCTAGGTGTAATCGTTCCAATGCTTCATCCGAGGCAGGTGAATCACGGAGAGACTTTTCTAGTAGGGATATCAGTAACGGCTTTTGCCCATCTGATAGCCTGATAACGGATGCAACCGTATCAACGAAAGATGCAGCGGCATCTGCTGGATTTGCTGATGTTCCAAACAAATGCAACTTGATTGGCTTTTGAGACACATCCTGACGATGTACATAAGGCTCTAAGTCTGCTGGCAGGGACACGGCGTGACGGTGATCTATGACTACGATCCGAACACCTGCCGCCTCTAGCAGGTTCCTTGTGATATTGGAGGAAAGGGTGGTCTTGCCTGTTCCACTTTTTCCACAGATAAAAATGGAAGCGTTCCCCTCTTTGAGCTTTTCGATGATTGTAACAGCCTTTTGGTAAGTAGAGCCTATTTTTAACCTCATGGTTCCGTCCCTCCTGTTTTAATCAGAATCTTCATATTCGGTCAAGCAACTGCGCTTCAAGGTCAGAAGTCGAGCATCTACATAGGTTCCGTTGTCAATACGAATCTTTTTGGCAATGCTGAACTCAGAGAGCAAATGCTCACTTTGCAAATGCGAAATAATGGCAGATGCACTATAGCCCTGTGCATATTCGCAAATCAGATATTTTAGTAAGGAACCTTTCAACAGAAAGTCACCTCCTTTTTGTACGATATCCCGGTCAGGATCATAGCTAGAATCGACCTCTCCATAGCGGAGAAGACGAATGTCCCCGGCTTCTTGTGCAGAATAGAGGACCCTGCGTAAAATCTCTTTGGCGTTGCAATCCAGAGAGCTGTCCCACTCGGATAAACAATTATTTATGTATGCCTGACAGACCTCGTGTGCTGTTTGTGCTAAATCCGGTTGTTTAAGGAGCTTTAATGCCCAGCAAAGAACAACGGATGAAACGTTTAGAAGTGCGATTTCATTCCGAAAGGCGCACTCTTCATCCAAGGAACCTAAAGCGGTTATGTAAGACCGCTCAACGATGCGCTCAAAGGCATCTGGGTTGTGCTCAACAAGGGCACACAGCTTGCTAAAGATTTCGGCCAGAGGCAGCGCGGCTGTATGGCTTTCCTCGTGAGGCAAGAACAGACAGTGCTTCTGTTGCAACTCAGTAATGCCGTTCGTAGATACGATAAGGCATAGCGGAAAACGAGGCTCTGCTTTAGTCCGCGTAATCAGCGTTACAAAATTCGTCTTTGAACGGTAGTCGCCAATGGTAGCTGTGATTTCGGGGTTATCACCGTAGACGGGCAACAGAGCTGAGGCACTGTACTGATCGAGCATTTGATGGAAGTGCTTTGGTATGTCGTCAACCGTTAACCTTACCTGAAGAGTGGCGTCGTTTTCGGATATTGCAAAAAGATACTTGCTGCCATTGAACTTGTCCGGGATTCGCGTCTTGAGAACCGCCGCAATCCTTATTAGGACTAAGGAAGTGGGGGTGCTAAGCAACGAATCAGAGCAACAATCCTCTTTATAAGGAGTGTAAACCCACCGATCATCCAAATGAAACCACCCGACAGGCGGTAGCAGAGCAGTATGCTCGGTATCCAAAATGGAGCCTAAAAATCCAAAAAGTAAGTCTGCTTGCATCTTACCGCCCTCGCCATAACAACAGCTTCCGCCAGCAGCGGTAAATGATTGATAGAATGCTTTAGCGGTGAACTTTTCTTTCTGAAATAGCAACTGGACTGTGGTGCCGCGAGAGGTTTTGAAAGATATTCCGATGAGATGTATTACCTTGCCATCAACGGTATACTGCTTGACCAAAACGGCATGAAAGTCACGACAGGCAGTGAGACGTCTTTGTATAACATACTTGTCACCGGGATGCCGTGTCTTACAGATTGCCGGACAACCGTATTGGTCAACGAAGTATAAAACCGTGTCGAAGCGGTTAATGGCTTTTCCGTATGCTTTTAGCTCTTCCTTTTCAGCAGGGCTGATTCCTTGATGAAGAAGCTTGTCTTTTTGTCTGAGCTGCTCATCCTGCTTCTGACGTGATGCAGCGAGTATCTGTTGGTAATTTTTGTCTTTTGCATTCAAGCGGCCTTGAACAGTTACTTCGTCATAAAGTGGGTTGCCATTATCATCTAGGAAGTAGATGGCAGGAATAGGCTCTTTTTGAACTCTTGAAGAAGGAACCTGCGTATATACGCTATAATTGTGCTTGTTCATGTGGCTTTGAACTCCTTTCGTTCCGATGGCATAAGCTTACCAGAACGGTTCTTTGGAGTCATGGGCTTGGCTATCGTAAAAAATAAAATATCTTGGACAGAAAAAATGTTGAAAAATGAAAACAAATGTGATAAAATGAAAGATTTAACAATGGACAAAAAGGCGGATGATGTGTGATGACTGATTGGATGAGCAAAATCGTTTTATTTGAAACGGTAGACGAACTAACAGACTATAAGGAAAAAATCGAAAATCGATATAAAGCTAAGACAGAAAAATATGTTGGTAAACTTCAGGAAGAGTATTCTGACTTCGAAAAATGCGACCTTGAAGACCAAGCAAGGATACTTGTAATAAATGCATTGACAGAAGCATGGATGCTTACCGGGCTACAACGGATAGTTGACCAGAGAGATGGCGAACTAACGCAAGAAGAAGCAGAAAAAATGATAATGAGCAATGCATTAGCATGTGCTGCCGTGTCGATCAAGTATTTATCTGCAAAGAACATTGATTTTTCAAGTGTGATTCTTAAGTTATTGAAAAAAGATAACATAAGAGTGTTGGACGAAAATACTGTAAATGAATATGTAGAGGAATACGAAAAAAATAGAAAAAGAAAAACAAAATGGATCGATGATGATTCGATGTTTTGCCCGCCGATTTTATATGCGCCGGAGGTGACGAAGGAAAATCGGAAAATCAAAAATTTTATGATTCCGATCATTGAAATATTGGTAGCAGATATTGGCATCTACTTTGAAGAAGGAATGACGGAGAAAAAACCAGATGAAATAAAACTAGATGAAATTGCTACATTTGGAAAAAAACTGAGGAGTTTGAAAAATGCGAAAAATCAATACAAAGAAAAATTAAAAACTCAATTAAATAATGAATATGAAACCTTGATTAAAAGCTGCTGTGCTCTCAGCAAGAACGAATCGATGGGCGATTCTATAAGTGATCGAGTTGCATTTTATTATGTGAGAGAATCTATATTTCGCACAGAAAGATTTTTGGATATAGCAAGTTGTATTGATAAAATTGATACGAATGATGAAGCACAAGTTTGCAATACAAAAAAATCTATTTCGGCGAAAATACAAAATCCAGCGGTTTTTTATGCTCAAGAATTTGAGGAAAAAATATTATTGCAGTCGCCCCAAAATATGGTGCTGTTCTGCGAATATATGCGAATTGTAACACTTCTAATAGTTGAAGGGATTTATTGGATAGAACAGCCAAAAGAAAAAATGGCACAAGCCGATAATCTTATCTGTGATTATATTAATAAGAATTTTACGAGACTTTTTCAAAAAACGTGTGATACTTTGGACGAAAAAAGGAATTATGATTGTTTATTTGAAGAAGAAAAAAATCACCCAACCAGCAGAGTTGAACTATTGGATTTTGTAGTTGACCTATATTCGCTGAAAGATAGGTACAGTAAAAATGTAGTGATAAACAGAAAAATAAAACCATACTATAAAAGGACTGGATTGGATCTCGGATATGAAAAAATGGGAACGCAGGAAACAAAATGCAAGATTAAAATTGACGATAGATCCTATTTATACACAGAAAAAATGTATGGGCTGAAATATGATGCTGAGAAAAGAAAAATAAGAAGTTCGTCTGAGAAAAGAGGGTGGGAAGACCCTAAGGCTGATGTGATAAATCGACTGGCGACTGAAATATATAAAAAATACTTTTATGGAATGTGTGGCCCTAATATTGGTTCAGAATATGTAAATCGAAAAATTTGCCGAAAAAAGGTGAAAGAACAAATATGTGCTGATTTGAAATACTGTGGAATTGAGCTTGCAGAGGAAGACGTGGCGGGATTAGAGGATGGCCAGAATGACATCCCAGAAGAAATACTGGAAGTTATTGAAAAAAGCTGTAATTGTGAAGATCCCACGACCACAGATGAGCTTGATTGACGTGTTTCAATGGTGCTGGAATGGAGCACGGCTTGAAAGTATTTTCGACGCTTTCAGAAAAAACTGAACCTAAAAAGAGCTAAAACTCCAGATGAAAGCAGAATTTCAAAGCGGATTTTTTTCAAAACTGTCGAAAATGGCATAGAAGGAAATCGCATAAGACATAGTCCAAGGGCAATCACTTGTGTGGTTGCCCTTTCTCTGTATCTGGTATGATTTGACATTCAGTAACAGTATAGTAACCCATCAAAGGAGGATTGGCTGTTATGTTTGATTATTACGACACCCTGATAACTCCGGAAGAAGTTGCCGATATGCTGAACTGCGGTATGAATACGACCTATAAACTTTTGAAAACCGGTAAGATCAAGGCGATGCGAATTGGAAGAGTATGGAAAATCCCAAAGAGAGCAGTACAAGAATATATTGTTCAGGAAGCTCACATGAAAGCTGCTGGATGGTAATAAGAAAAATGCCCACATGGAATAATGACTCCATGTGGGTTTTCTGTTGCTTGAAAATAATGCTTGATAATGAGGTGTACATAAAAATAATCTTGGTGTTAATGCTGGATAATGTGTAAAGAGGAAAGAGGGTGAAATTTAATCTTTATTAACTGCACTAACATTAAGGTAAGCGATTAGATATTTCTATCGCAAAGAGAATGCGTCGGATGTGTGGCTTGTACATACATTTGGCCATTCTTGTTGGGGAGCGTAGCTCCCCTTTTATTTTTTATGTAATGAGAATCAGTAAGGATGAAAAGATAAAACATAAAATGATATTTAGTGATTGATAAAACCATAGCTAAAGTATATTGAATAATAATACTTTAGTAGATATCTTAAGTCATTATAATATTTCTTCTTTTATGTAATTCTCATTATATTTCTTGAAAACAGTTGAAAAATATATAAGAGGAAGGACTGATTAAAAGTGGTTCAAGGTGAACACAGAGTTTGCATTCGGTTAACAGAAGATGAGTTTGTAAGATTAGAAAATCTTCAAAGAGAAACTGGAAAATCAAAATCAGAACTCTTAAAAGAAGTTTTATATCAGGAAAGAAACGTAATGGATGCACAATTTGCTGATAGTATATGGAAAATAGGATGTTGGATTGATAGCGAGGATTACGATAAAATCAAAAAGGAAGTGAAAAAATATGCCGATTATCAAATTCGTAAATGAGGATGAAAATATTGAATATGCAAAAGAGCAAGATTTATGTAGTCTTCTCTGCTACGCTTTTGATTTGGAAAAAACAGAATTTCAGGGACATAGACTTGTCGGCTGTAAACCGTTTGGATTTCCACAAGAGTATATGACAAATCCATTGGCGGTACATGAATTTATGGAGTTCAACCATAAGAGACAGTATAAATATCAAGGACCATTTGCAAAACATAGAGTGATTTCTTTTACACAGCAGGAATGCTTGTATTTAGGATCGCTGAAATCTGTAGCTGAAAATATAATATCTTTTTATGCAGACAGAGGGTTTGTTGCAGCTTATGCAGTTCATGGGAACACCAAAAACTACCATATTCATATTATTGTTGATATGCTTTCATATCAGGATTTGACGTTGTTTCATATGAGCAGAGGATATGAGTCAAGTAATATTAATGCGATTTTGAATATTCGCTTTCAACAATATTTTGTGAGCAAGATACCAAACTATAAAACATTCAAAGACCGTACTTTTGAAGCTATGCCAATTGATCCGAGTAAAGTAGAGAATTTCTTTGAGGACGTAAAGTAATACTCGGCTTCGGTTTGAGCAGACACATAATTATACAAAGGCGAAAGGAAGTCTACAATGGACAGATTTGATGAAAAAATCATCGGTTATGAATCTACAAAAAATATTCTACGTCAAATACTGGATACTCTGAAAAGGCCAGAAATCTATAAAAGTAAAGGAGCTTCTATCCCCAGAGGACTTCTGATGGAATCCGATCCCGGCCTTGGTAAAAGTTTACTGGCAACCGTCTTTATAAAAGAATCAGGCCGCAAGTCTCTTGTCTTTCGGAAAACCAGTCAGGAAAACAGTTTTTTGGATGAATTGAGGGCTGCTTTCTTGGCTGCAAAAGAAGCCGCACCTAGTATACTGCTCCTAGAGGATTTGAACCTCTACGTAGAAAGTAATTCTCCCTATGCGCCGGAATGGGCTTGCTTACAAGCCTGTATTGACGATGCAAGGAGCACAGACCTTTTTGTGATTGCCACAACAAATGACACAAAGTATATGCCTCCATCGCTGCTGAGGCCCGGCAGATTCGACTACACGCTTTATCTTGATCCTCCAATGGGAAAGATTGCGGAGAGGATCGTCAGCTATTATCTCCGGGACAAGGACTTGGCAGAAGATGTTCTTATCTCGGATATTGTTAAAGCTATGCCCAAGGTGAGTTGTGCTACCCTTGAAACAGTAATGAACCTTGCTGCGTTAAATAGCACCTACCAAGGACACGAGCATATTTACAAAGACGACGTGACAGATGCGCTGCTTCAGGTGGTTTATAAGCTCTCCAAAACAGACAAGAGCCTTGATTTGACCGAATGCCAGAAGATTGCATTACATGAAGCAGCTCACGCAGTTGTAGGAGAGATTCTGAATCCTGACAGCATCGGCATCGTTACCATTCGTGGAAATCAGAGCTGCATTGGTGGCTTTGAGAATGGTTGTTCTACTTACTTGAAAAACGAAGAAGAACTTCTAAACGACATAACGAAGACTTTGGCAGGAAAAGCAGGTGTGTCTTTAATTTATGGAGTGATGGATGTAAATGCAAGTGGTGACATTCAGAATGCCAATCGTCTGCTTGATCTTTGGATGACATCCCTCGCAGGTGCTGGTTTCTCGGAGGTCGAATCGGCGAATAATAGAATGTCGGAGACAAGACTTTTCAGTAGCGAAGCTATAAAAGCAGCTAAGATGGAAGAGTTATACCGCAGAGCCTACAAAATTCTCTATGATAACAGAGATTTCCTACTTGCTGTCCAGAAAGAACTTCTGGAACATGAAACGCTGCTGAACAGTGATCTGGCAAAAATCCGGGAATCCTGTACCTAAACCCTATTATTCAAAAGGATAAAGCGGTCAAGCTTTTTGAGGCTTGGCCGCTTTTATCTGGCAATATGCAGTTGAAACTCAGGGTTCTTCCTCTATATATAGAAAAGCACACAGCATTTTAGTAACTGCCTCTCTTTGAACAGGAGAGAGCTTAGCCCAGAGATCAAGAAGCTTCTTTTGCTCCTTCGTCAGATAAACTGAGTCCTCCTCCTGAAAGAACTGAGAGAGGGTAATGCCGAAGCCTGCACAGATTTTCTCGATAGAAGCAACATTCGGCTGAAGATTTCTTCTTCTCCATGTAGAGATGGTTGATTGGGTCAGGCCAGAGTTTTCTGCAAGGGCATACTCAGACCAGTTGCGGGCAGCACGTTCTTTCTCTATGCGGCCCAGAATATCAAATGTGGGCTTCTCTCGTTCCATGGTTCGGCCTCCTTGTACAAATCGTAGTGCTTACTTACGATTTTATTGTGACAAGGCTTGACCGTTAATTGCATTAGTCGTATACTTTCAATAGTATATATCGTAGCAAGTCTTTTTTAGAAATCAAACACAGATTTTAGAAACAAAAACTTTTTAGTCAGCAAAAGAGAAGATAGACAATGCCTGTCCACCACGGTTGCTATAATGGGGCTGAACCGAAGAGGAGGGCAAACCAATGACAGCAGACACCTTAAAAACGACCCGTGTATTGGAACTTTATCAGGATTTCCTTTCTGGCAAGCTCATCAACAAGCAGAAAGCAGCGGAGCAGTACCATGTAAACGTCCGCTCCATCCAGAGAGATATTGACAGCATCCGGGATTTTCTTTCGGAACAGTGTGCCAAAGAAGGCATTGTACGGAAGATCGAGTACGACAAAAAGGAAAACAGCTACCGTCTGGTCACGCAGGAGGTTGAGCAGCTTTCCAAAGGTGAGGTGCTGGCCCTGTGCAAGATTCTGCTGGAGAGCCGTGCTTTTACCAAAGAACAAGTTGAAAAGCAGCTGCAAATCATCCTGAACCTTTGTGTATCTCAGAAAGAAAAGAGCGACATTGAGTGGTTTATCAGTAATGAACTGTTCAACTATCACGACCCGGCTCATGCAGCCGTTGACCCGGACAGTCTGTGGATGGTGGCACAGGCCATCCGAAATCAGTCGGTGCTGGAAATCGAATATCAAAAGCTGAAAGACCGTCAGATCGTAAAACGGACTGTTGATCCAGTAGGGTTGATGTTCTCAGAGTATTATTTCTATCTCATGGGTGTTATCACAGATCACTCCACCAGAGAGGCTTTCCATAAAAAGAACGATCCTTATCCCACCATTTATCGGCTTGATAGAATCCACTCCATCAAGGAAACCGGTGAAAAGTTCTCTGTTCCCTACAAAGACCGCTTCAAAGAGGGCGAATACAAGAACCGGACGCAGTTCATGTTCGGCGGCGAGCCGCAGAAGATCAGTTTCAACTACTATGGCTCATCGGTGGAAGCTGTACTGGACAAGTTCCCGATGGCAAAAGTCGTAGACGAAAAAGAGGGTGTGTGCTCCATTGAAGCCGAAGTCTTTGGCACAGGCGTGAAAATGTGGCTGCTCAGTCAGGGCAGTAAAGTTAAGGTGACTGCACCGGAAACGCTGGTGCAGGAGATGAAGCAGGAAATCGAATGGATGGATGCACAGTATGAACAGATGGGAGGTAAAACAAATGGATGAACAGTTCGTACATGAAGACCAAATGCGCAATGCCCGAACACAGGGTGTAGGTTCCATGGTGTCAGAGCAGAACCGCCAGAACGCTTTAGAGCTGATGCGGAAGATGCACAAAATCGACACGCAGAATGCAGCGGCTAAGGCGAGGATCGAAAACAATCTGGACAAAGCACTTCAATGCGTTGATAATGTCCGGGATTTCGTGGGTTCTCCAGAACATATTTTAGGAAATCCCAAAACAAAGCATGGCGAAATTGCAGAGAATGTGGATGTCTGGTTTCATAATGCAGACCAAATTATGCGCAACCGAAAAGCAGATGCAACCTTTGAGGGCGTAGGACGAACCGTTGCGACAGATTATAAGGTGCACGGTGTTGATGTTCAGTCTAAATATATCAATGGAGCGAACAATTCGTTGAGCCATGTGCTGAAGCATATGGAGGATTATATAGGCAATTATGAGGCATTTGGAAAAGATGGATACTACGTTATTCCAAAGGATCAATATGAATTGATTCAGCGCGTGCTGAAAGATGATAAGGAAATCAGTAGTAAAACGGCTAGGGCAATCAACGAAAAATTAGAGAAGATCAAAGAATTATCAGGCAATCGTGAATTGGGAGATATTATACGGCCCGGAGAAGTGGATTATGCTGCTGTGCAGCAGGGAAAGATTCACGAAACATTGGATAAGAAAACCGACCAGTTGAACCAGACTGCCGATAGCCAGAAGCAGCGTGCTGATGAACGCAGCGATAAAAAACGAGAACAAGCACAGCAGGAAGCAGCACCATCCTTGCAAAAGGCCGGAAAAGCTGCTGCGGAGGCCGCTTTTATTTCGGGTGGATTCCAGTTGGCGGTTGGCATTTACAGCAAGTGCAGAGAAGGCAAAAAAATCAACGAATTTACGGTGGATGACTGGAAAGACATTGGCATAGATACAGCAAAAGCAGCCGCAGAGGGCGGCATCAGTGGCTTTGCGATTTACAGTATCACTAACTTTACAAGCATTTCGGCTGGCCCTGCGGCCGCAGGCGTTTCGCTGGCATTCTCAGTATCTGAGCTGGCATATCGCAAGAGCACAGGAGCAATTTCTGATGAAGAGTTCAAAGAAAGCTGCCAGATGGCTGCGCTGAACGCTGCTGTAAGTGCCGTTGGTGCTGCAATCGGACAAGAACTGATCCCGATTCCTTTGCTGGGTGCCTGGATAGGTTCCTTTATAGCAACCCAAGGCTTGGAGCGGCTCTGTGACGAGGGCTTCCACAATGCTCTTACGATGTCTGCTTACGAAGTGCGAAAAATGACACAACGGCTGGAATACGGAACTGCACGCATTGCGTACAGCTCTGCTTATACAAATCAGGCAATTTCTCAAGCGCAGAACCTCCATGAAGAGACCCAAACGCTTCTGGATGATTTCAACAGAAAGAAAAGGTGATTTTTATGACAAAGGAACAATGCAGCTTACAGCCGAATTATTACGGCAGTTCTTGTGATTTTCAGGATTTGCAGTCTGCGGTGCAGCAGTTGACGACCAAATCCGATGCACAGTTTGAGGAGCTGAAAAACGAGAAGTGGTTCCATCGTATTTTCAATATGGTGGTCTGTCCCAGAAAAAACAATATCCGCATGGCAGAGCAGATCACTTCTTTGGCACAAGCACAGGGAATCCTGATTGAAATTCTGGTTCGTCTGGCCGATCAGGATGCCAATATCGCCGGAATGGTCATGCAGTCCCAAAGCGACATCCGGGCACTGGCTCAGAACAGTGCTTATCTTCAGGAGCGGCTTTATCTGCTGGAAGACAAGAGCTATGGCATTAAGGAAAACGAAAACCTGAAGGATTTGAACAGCCAGCAGCGGAATATTCTGTCCGGCTGTCTGAACGAAGCGTCCAAGCTGTATGCAATGCCCTCCAACGAGCAGCGTTTGTATGCCAACGAACTGCTGAACTATCTGAATGCCGATGCACAGGTGGCGAATCTGGAAGATGCTCTGGATGATCTGGAAGATAACGCAAAGCGGAAAATCCTGAGCTGCGTTATCACCTATATGTATCTGTACGACCATACCACAGAGTCGATGGAGCAGGACAAGCAGGAAGATTTCATTGACCTGTTTGACCTTGGCCGCAAGACCATCAAATCCCTGAAGCAGCAGACCGTGGACACCTACCGTCTGCGCGGTGTGGATGGCTGCATTGACCGCTATATCACTACGCCTATCGAGATCACCGAAGAAACCCCGTTTGAAGTGGAGCTACCGGAGCCGAAGGCCGCAGAGGGAGCATCTGAAGCACAGACCGAGGAAAATGGTGAAGAAGCCATCGACACGAATGCGCCCCGTGAAAAGTTAGTGCTTTCCGGTTCGATTCAAAATGACGGGGAAACAATCTACAAGGATAAAGACATTCACTTCTCCTCGGCTATTATGAACTGTAAAGGCACAGTCAGGTTCATCAACTGTACCATCCATTACAATGAGGATGAAAGCCGCATTTATCTGAATAGTGGTACAGCTTTGGAGGTCGCATCGTCTACAGTGATTTGCCATGGGAATTGTAAATCAGGAGACTATTTTATTCGGACGGTAGAGGATCGCGTAGGGAATGCCGTCAAGTCAAGAACCGCTGGAAGCTGTACGGTGAAGAATAGCGACTTCGTTGCTTGCGTTGGCTTTCTCAAAGGTTCTTATGAGTCTTTCCTGTTTGACAAGAATAAGGTCATTGGTTCCTGCTCTGGATTCTTGGACCTGAGTATAAAGGGAAATTCTAAGATTATAAATAGCCTCTTTTTACTTCCTAACGAGCCAGCGTTTGAAGCAGAGGATATAAACAATCAGATTTGTAAGCACTTTATTTATTGTGCAGGTGTAAATGTTTCCTTTGATAATAACACTTTCAAGGGTGAAGATGACATTAGTGATTCTTCTTATATGGTTAAAAATTATATTCCCATAATTGGGGGGACCGCTAGGATTGGTTATGATGATGACACTGATATGGGTGAAATTTCAAATTGTACATTTTTATGTTTGAACAAATGCATTGAACATATCGGAACTGTTAAGGACTGCATCTTTGAGAAATGTAGCGAAGCAATTATAGAGTGTGGATTCCTCATCACGGAGAATCGATTTTCTGAGTGCAAAAATGCTATTGTAAACCTTTGTTCGAGAGCAACTTTGTCGAACTGCCAATTTATTGACTGTGCGGGAAAAGAACTTGTAACCTCTCGTTGGAACTCACAGGTCACAATTCAGGATTGTGAATTTTCCAATATCTCGCTTAGTCCCGTCAACTCAGTGGAAGAAATTGAGCAAATCGGGGAACTTTGTCTAAAAAATTACATTCGAGAGCTTATTCCGGGAAAATTTTCCACACTCAATACAAAAGGTGTGTTGATAGAAATCGGAGGTGTTGACAAGAAATTTGCAAACTCAAATCGTCCGAGCAAAATCGAGCGGTGCATTTTTAATGGTGTCCATATTTGTTCAGAAGGCGGTTTTGCCTGTAACATGGGCAAATGGAAAGCCTGTAAAGCAGACCGAAACCTTACAAAAGATCAAATGAACTTCTTGATTTCTGTATATACCGCAAACTATGACAAGTTCAATTATCCTCGTGTGATCGTTTCTGATTGTACTTTTAAGAACTGTGCATCCGTACATCAGGAAATCATCAACACCGAGCCGTATGATTCGGTGTTCGGTTCACGGCACAACTATACAGCAATTAGCGTCCGCAATAATTATGGGCTCGATAATATCGGAGATCCCACTTCGTATGTGAAATCCAGCGATGTGAAGCTCAAGGAAATCGATGCCAACGGAAACAAAATCGGCAGCTCCTTGTCTGTAAACTAAAGAAACCTGCTAAAAAATAATCCGGGACGGCTTTGGGGGGCTGCCCCGGATTATCTTTAAGTAAAGGACCTGAGCACTTCTTTCAGTGCTTCACGCTGCTCCGGGGAAAGTCGGGCCAGAAGTTCCAAAAACTCCTGCTTTTCCTCTGGGGTGAGCCGGTTCTCTGGCTCAGAATGATTTTGGCGGTTCATAAAAGATACTTGCTCCTTTCGGTAAATCCTGTTCAGCTATCAGTTCAGCACGAATCTGACGCTTGTACTTATAATATGTATTCCGGGCAAGACCTGTGAGCTTCATGCACTCGGCATCATCAAGTGTGCCGCCAAAGGTTTTGCAATGGGTGCGGATGATCTGTTTGGCTTCTCTGGCTTTCTTTGTTTCAAAGCCAGTGCCTTTTTTGCGGCCAACCTGCTTGCCATTCAGTCTGGCAGTCAACAGGCCCTCACGGGTGCGCTGGTGCAGATCGGCAACTTCTTTTTCGGATTGTTCAAAGGCCAGCTTGATCTGCTCTTTTGCCAAGGCCATCAGGTATTCGTTGATGCCCTTTAAGATGAAGTCTACATTTGTCCCTGTCATGGCAATGCTGCCGGACAAAGCCTTTTTGTAGGTCTCGGTGTCGATGTGGTGCTCTTTCAAGAACACCAGTTGGATGCCCTTGCGGTAAAGGTCTTCGTACAGAGCAAAACCTTCTTCTGCATTTCTGGACATCCGGGACACTGAATCGAATACCACCGTATCTCCTGCTTTCAGAACCCGGTAAAGCTTCAGCCACTCCGGGCGAAAGATAGATGTACCAGTGTAGGCTTCCTGCACGATATGGGCAGTCGGGTACTCGGCCTTGATGTTGCGAATCTGACGGTCGATGCTCTGCTTTGCCGTAGAGATACGGCAATAGCCATAGATGTTCATGAGTCTCCTTTCTGGCTCAAAGATAACGAGCGACATTTTTAAGACTGTGTTTTGCACCTTGAAATGGCCTGAAAATGGCTGGTTTTAATACAAAACAGAATATACGGTATTTTTAATACAGTTTTAGTGGGCACAGGCAGTCATAAAATCAGAAATGGTAGTGCACGGTTTGTGATTGGCGGTGTCCTCGCCATCCAAAGGAGCGTAGTTCCAGTCGGTGTCCTCGTCAATATATCGCCGCCCATCATCCGGCAGTTCCAGCGGTTCCGCAAGAATAATGGTGCCCCAGTGGTTGACCATCACAAAGGGCGCAATCTCACAAGGGATACCCCGGCACTCGTCATCATGCCGAACATCGTAGGCGTACAGACCATCCGGAATGGTATCTCTCTTGATGCGGATGCTGGTGAACAGCGCAGGCTTTCCGCAAACCGTGATCTCTTCGTAGTGATCGGTCATTGCATTAAAGGTCATAATCTGTCCTCCTTAGATTTCAATGATAAAAGCTCTGAATTTCTCTTTGTAGAAATCCATTGTACTCTGCGGCAGGGAAGTCAGATTCCCTTCGTTGTCACATCCGGCCAGAAATCCCGGCCCAGCAAGAACATCGGCTCCATCCCACAGCGGACGATTGAGCGGCAGGCCAAGCAGCTTGCCTTCATCATTGCAGACCAGTGTGACCTCTGAACCGGTATCACTCAATGTGATGCATTCGATCAGCCCGCCTACAAATTTCTGCATGGCTTCAAGGGTGTTGTCCAGATCAATCTCCTTTGGCAGCTCCATTGGCAGGAGCGCAAGGACTTTGATTTTTTCTTCTTTCATTGTGTGCCTCCAAATAAAAACAGGACAATCCAAATGGATTGTCCTGTAAAAAGTGAAAGGGAGCATCCGAAGATACTCCCCAGTAGATAATTATTTTTTTCTTACCATGCAACGTTTTTTGAAGAATGCGATGCCATAACAGAGGATGTCATCATAGTCATCCCGGAAGTCCGCCGCATACATCCGGTCATTGATCTGCTGAATAGCAGTATCACATGCATCCGGCAGAGCATCCAGAGTTTTTGCATACTTGGCTTCAAAAATCGCCACACGGCCATTGCGGATATCCTTTACAATGACATCGCTGCGACCCTCGCCATGCTCTTTGTTGGATTCCACCACATAGCCAGCACCAGTAAAGATGCCCGCAAGGAAAGCGTGGTAAAAATCCTCCCGGTAGTCGTGGTAGCTGATGGTCATGCGTAGCAGCTTGGTCATTTCTTTTGTCAGAGCTTCGCTGTTTCCGCGCCAGACTGCATCAAACAAAGGGCTGCGGTTCCATGCCTTTGCACTGTCGTCAAACCATTTGCTTACAGTGGTTTCAAAAATTTCCCGAATCTCTGCATTGGGAATCATCAGCGCAGAGCAGCCATCCGGCAGCGAATCCGTCAGATCCTTATCCCGCACCTTGGTCAGATAGCCTGTCAGATACAGCACACTCCAAAGATTTTCCTCAGAGGAGTGTAGATAATCGTAGGTCAGGTTTTCTTCAATATGCTGAACAATAGAGCCGCCAGCCATCAGAGTTTCAAGCTTTGTGGTGATATTGTCGCCTGCATAGTCGATGAAAGAACGGATGATGGCGTTATCACTGGTGTTTTTCCAATAGCTTTTCGGCTTCTGTGCTACACCATACTGGAAATCCCGCAGATAACTGATTACGTCCCACGGACAATAAATGTCTGCATCGCCAAAATGATAACCGTCGTACCATGTCTTGATTTCAGCAGACTGCGATTCAAGATCAGCATCTTTCAGCATTTGATCTACATCTGCCTGTGTAAACCCAAAGGATTCGCTCAACCGGGGAGAAAGAATCGTATCCGAAACAAAATTGTTCGTCCCGGTAAAGATGCTTTCTTTTGCAATTTTCAGGCAGCCGGTAATAACAGCAAAGTCAAGCGAAGTATTGTCTTTGAGCGTGGTGCTCATCATAGCCCGCATCACGTCCAGCATCTGCGAATAATATCCGTTGCTGCTGGCTTTTGCAATGGGAACATCATACTCATCCAGAATGACGACCGCCGATTTTTTGAAGTGGATTTCCAGCATCCGGGTCAATAGCAAAAAGCAGCTTTTGGTTTCATCTATGGATGCAGTGCGTCCCAGAATTCGCTTAAAGATGCCTTTGTCATCGTCAGAAATAGCAGCGTCATCCAAAAGAAACTGATAATCCTGAAATGCAAATGCCAGCTTCATGCACAGCATTCCATAGGCGCTTTCAAAGGTCAGACCGTCCGTATCCTTGAAAGAGAAAAATACCACAGGACACTGGTTCATCCATTTTTTGCAAAGTTCTGTATTTTTGGAAATCGCCAATCCCTCAAACATCTGCTTGCTGTCTTTGCGGATGTCCAGAAAATTTGCGAGAGTGCTCATACCAAGGGATTTTCCGAAACGGCGAGGACGAGTAATCAATGTTACTTCAGCGATACCACCGCTAAGAAGTTCAGAAATCAGATTGGTCTTGTCGATATAATAATACCCGCCTTCTCGAATCTTTTCAAAATTCGAGATTCCAACAGGAAACATTAAATCTTTCATGCAATGCTCCTTTCCGCTCACAGAGGAGAGCTTTCAGAACTCACTACTGTAAGTGTACCATGAAATATAGAATCATACAAGAATCAAGTGACATCGAAATAGAGCAGTTTTATTATGCTACGTTCAATCTGGTGGCTTTGTAGCAGTCGGCGCACATTCCCTCATGGGTAGCGGCAAACTCTGCGGCCTGCATGATGGAGCCATCCTTCAGCTTGACCCTCTTGATGGGCTGGTTGCACCGGGCACAGATGCAGGGCACAGGCGGCTGTTCCTGCTTCGGGGCAGCGGGTCTCGGTTTCGGCTGCTTTTGCGGTTCTGCCTCCGGCTGCGGTGCGGCATCTTCCGGTAAATCCTCTCCGGCATAAACGTACAGGCCCAGACCAAACATAGCAAGGTTCTTCACTAAGCACCGCATGATAGCCTTGTTCACATCGAACATGGATGCTGCTTCTACGGTGCGCTCTTCCATGCCGACCTTTTCACGGCGGCGGGTCTGAGGATTGTAGTCCCATTTCGGGGTGGTATAGGTGTAAGGCACAGCTTTCATGGCTTTGTTTGCGCCATCCAGTACAGGCAGCCACATTTCGTGCGAAACGCCCTCAATCGTGACCGAGGTGTACACCATGAAGCCGGTTATGGGATCATAAACATAGGGCAGGCCGTTGAATTTCTTGACCTCATAGCTGGCAGAAGGATACAGCTTTTTCACCTCCGCCCAGGCATACGCCCAGCTTACATATTTCAGTTCCGTGTTGCCGGACTTTTTGACTTCCAGATGATCTTTGAAGTCAATAGCAAATAATTTTACGAATGGATTTTCCATGATAGCATCCTTTCTGATAAAAACCCGGCGCAACAAATGAATTGCTGCGCCGGGTTTTGTATTGCTGTACTAAACAAAGTTAGAGAAACGGGCAATTTTGTATTGCCGTACTAAACAAAATTGGAAAAACAGGCAATTTTGTATGCCAGCAGACGTACAAAAATTATGCTGCATGGATAATGGTAAACCTGCGGCTGCTTACATTCTTGCTGTACCGATTGAAAATATCGGGCTGTTCTTTCTTCAAACGCTGGGAGTCTACCCGTTTACTTTCGGAGGATACCCACGACACCTTATAGCCCGGTGCTGTGCCATAAGCGGCATCCTGCATTTGCAGCTTGACCTGCTGCTCAATAGCTGTTTTCTCCTGTTCCATCTGCTCGATTTGATCAGAAAGCTCCTGCCGCTTGTCCAACAGATTGCGGATGGGATTCAGATCGGCAGTTTTGTTTCGATCATCTGCAGAGTACAGCTGATTGATCTGCTGTGTATCCCCCTCGCTTCCGGTAGGTACAGGCGGAATTTCGGGCATCACGTTGTATTTCCAGAAGTGCTCTTCTTTGGCAATGAGGTTGTTCAGAACTTCTTTGTCGGTTGTGATTTTGTGAATCACCAGCTCCTTCCCGAAAATCAGAGCAGCAATGTACCAGCAGTCAAAACCGCTGACAGCCAGATAGTGATTGACCTGAGCCATGTAATGTGCAGGGATTTTTCCATCAGCCCATTTGTCTGCAGAAAACGGCGAGACTGTCTTGCACTCCAGCCCGGCCTTCTGTCCAACGATCAGGCGGTCAAAATCTGCCAGAAGCAGCGGATGTTCCTCACTCTGGTAGAGGGCATTTGCACGGCGCACTTTCAGACCGGTTGCTTCGGTAAAGCGTTGCGCCACATAATCCTCCAAGTCACGTCCCTGCCGCATGGCCTCGTTGTCGATATTCCAAATGGTATCGCTGATTTTATCGTGGTACACCTGAAATGCTGAGCGATAGAGATTCAGACCAAGAATGGCACCGGCATCCGTGCCGGTAATACCGCACTTGCGGTAGCGGAGCCAATCCTCTTTGGACAGGTTCAAAGTTGAAATCAATCTTTTCATGCACTTTGCATCCTTTCTCTCATAATTGATTCGGTAATGATGAAGTCGTATTCCACCAAGTCTTTCATAATCGTGGAAAAGTCACTGGCCAATGAATGGCAAGAGCCAACCCACAGGTCATAAAGAAAATCCAGAATATTATTTTGCACCCTGAGATGGTTCCAGTAGCGCTCCTCCAGTCTGCCCTCGGATTCCAAAACAATAATGGCGGTGCTGATGGTACTTTTCATCGTGATCTCATAAGCCATGGTAACGCTGATTTCAGAAGCACTCTTCTCAACGTTGTCAAAAAATTCCGTGAATTCCCTGAAAATGCGGTTGTTTACATCATTCATGGGTTGCTCCTTTATGCTGCGGCCAGCACCATCTTGTAGACTTTGTCGATCATGGGATTGCCTTCTGCGGTGCGCAGGAACAGGTTCTCGTTGTAGTTTTTGGTCTTGCGGAGAGGGTCTGCGTGGGTGGCAAAATCGGAGACTGCGTTGATAAAGCGCCAACCGTTTTTGCCGACCCATTCCAAATCCGGTGCGTTATAGTAGCGAGTCTTCAGTTCTTCCTGCAAGCGCAGGTTATTCTTCCGCTGGCAATCGGACAGGTCCTCAGAAATCGGGAAAAACTCATTGATGAACTCCTGCACCTTGTGATCGGATAAATCGATGCGAGCCAGCTCTTCGCCACGGTTGCCGAGTTCAACCATATAGTTGCTGGCCAGCTGCAGGGTTTCACGGGCATCCTGCACGCGGAGCAGAACATTTTCAGTGTGGCGTGCAGTCCAGCTGCGCTTTGCGGTATTCAGCGCAAGGTTCAGCGTGTTCTGGCAGACCACACGGATTGGAGTCATGGCCACTTTCACACCAGAACTTCCGTCATGACTGTTGAAGATCACAAGATATGGTACTACCTGATCTCCAGCGATAAGATATTTCCTCGGAAGCCTTGCCAGCATCCAGACTTTCTTGCCGCCCTGCAAAGAACCGGCAGTTTCGTAAGTAACACCTTCACCCAGCAGGTCATCCGTGAACTGAAATGCTTCTTCGTTCTGCACAATGCGGTAGCGGTCGGATACCACACCCAGAACAGCATCATCAGTGCTGCGGACATTTGCGCGATAGCCGGGGATCATAGCACCCGTGCCGGAATAGATATTGCGGCTTTCCACCTGCCAGTCCAGACCGGCTAGTTCCAAGGCTTCACGGCTTGCAGGGGCATCCATAATGATACGGCCAAGGCCGTGCCAAGGTGTCTCACGGACAGAGAACATCGTTTCAACATTTGCGGGCATAGTAAAATCTCCTTTTCAGTGTACTGTGATCAATTGTTGTTTTCCATTTCTTCAGCGATGCGGACGAGGACTTCCACCAGGACGGTGCCAACCTCTTTGACGATTTCGGACCAAAAGTTCATAATGCTTTCTCCTTTCTGCGCAGCTGCGCTTTAAAATACGATGGTAATAATGATAGTGATGGTGCGGAATAACAAAATGCTTACCTCCAGACATAAAAATAGCCCCTGAGTCTTTCGACTCAGAGGCTTTTGATCATGATTATTATATCTGGGTGAAAAATGGGAATTTGAGAAAGCTAAAGAGAGGGATTTATCATAAAAAATTATAATGCAGGACGAATTTGCGCTAAAAGAATCCGGTCCGCCGGAAGCCATGGAACAGAATCAAGCTCCTCTTTAGTCAGCCAGCGTGCAGCCTCGGCTTCTTTCAGCACCAGTTCGCCGGAAACCACCTCGCACCAGAAACAGTCCATGGAAAGATGGAAGGTCGGATAATCGTATTCAATGGTACCAATCAAATCGCCTACCGCGATCTCGGTATCCAGCTCTTCCCGGATCTCTCGTTTCAGTGCCTGCTGCGGGGTTTCACCCGGCTCGATTTTGCCACCCGGGAACTCCCATCCGCCCTTATATTCGCCGTAGCCGCGGGCGGTGGCATAAATTTTATGTTTCGTCTGAATATCGTCGCAGATCACAGCTGCAACAACGCGAACAACCTTCATGATATTCTCCTTTTAACCGACCACCAGCTTGTTGGTCTTTTTGAGGAACTTTGCAGGGATCGGGCGGTCCAGCTTCCATGTGATGTTCATGGGGCGGGAGCCCTCGTGCTTCACGTAGTTCACTGTGCCCAGATAGGTATACGCCCCTGCACCGCCAAAACGGGCATCTGCCTTGAACTCGCGCACGAACAGCAGAACCCGGCTTCCTTTTTCCCGGTGATGGATGTAGCGCTGCCCGGTGGAAGAGTTTTCGGCGGTGGTGCTCTGGCTCTGCCAGTTGAACAGGCTTTCGTTGATGGAATAATCCTTGTACATGGTGGTGGGGGAGTAATCCTTGTCTGCCTTGTTCAGGGTCACAAAGAATACGTCCAGCTGCTTTTCCGGCAGCCATTTCACACCCTCGCGGACGGTAGCAGGCTTCAAAAAGTCCAGCGCCACCAGCAGTTGGTCGCGGGTATAGGTGCAGTGCAGGTCCAGCGGACAACCAAAGCCTACATCCACAGGTTCGTCGATAAAATCAATGCGGTCATATTGATACTGCAAAAGTGCCTGCAGTTCCCCCAGCAAAACGGGACTATCCGAGAGAGCATACAGGTTATCGAGAACTTCTTCATCCTCCCAGCTTTCTGCAGTTTTGCCCCAGAGGGTCACATAAAACATTTGCAGCATCCGCTGCTCTACCGGCGGCAGGGCTGCAAAGTCGGTGTTATCCAATTTCGGCAGAAGCTCCAGCAAAAATCGAATCCACCTGCGGGAATCCACGACCGCAAAGCGGGCAAGGGCTTTGGTCATAGTTTCTTCCAAAGGCTCTGCAAAATCGGATGCCGCCCCTGCGCGGACGCACAGTCTGCTGAAGCAGATCTTTTTGCTGTAAATCGCACGCGGGTCAAGATGGTAGTAGTCGAGGAAGTTCCCGAGTGTCAAAGGCAGGCCGGTATCCTCGGTAAAGGCAGCCGCCCGCGCCACAAGCCCGGAGGTGCGGTCATAGGAGGCGCTGATATTATCCAGCACATACTTTGCGGCAATTTTTTCCAGCTGAATATAGCAGCCTTTGGGTGCAGAGACAAAGCCCTCTTTAAGCTCCCGACTGACGCTGCGGGTGGTGTTCGAGAGCAGTGCTGCGAATTTCTCCTCAAAATTATACTTTTTGTTGGCCTGCCCGATGAAATCCAAAACGGTCAAGCAATCCTTGTTTTCTGCCAGACGCAGACCACGCCCCAGCTGCTGCAAAAACACGGTCAGCGACTCGGTAGGGCGCAGGAACAGCACAGTGTTCACCTCGGGGATATCCACACCCTCGTTGTAAATGTCCACCACAAAGAGGAATCGGAGCTCCCCGGAAACCAGCCGCTGCTTGGCGGCGTTGCGCTCCTCGTCAGGAGAGTCGCCGGTCAGTGCCATAGATGGAATGCCGTGGGTATTAAAGTAGCGCGCCATGAATTGGGCATGAGCGATGGAAACGCAGAAGCCCAGACCCTTTACCTCGTCGATATCGGTGACATATTTCAGGATGGAGCTCACCACAAGGTCAGCGCGGCGCTCCGCCACCATGCCGCTGAGGGTGTACAGGTTGGACAATTCGTTTTTATCGTAGCCGCCGGTACGCCATTTCAGGCTGCTCAGATCTGCGGTGTCGGTGACGCCGAAATATTGGAAGGGACAAAGTAGTTTCCGGTCAATGGCCTCCGGCAGACGGATCTCGGCGGCAATGCGCCCGCCGAAATAGTCCAGAACGCTTTTGCCGTCCATACGTTCCGGGGTAGCGGTCAGCCCCAGCAGGATCTTCGATTGATAATATTCCAGCAGCTTCTGATAAGTGGGTGCAGCTGCATGATGGAACTCGTCTACAACGATGTAATCGTAAAAATCCGCTGCCGTTTTAGCGGCAAGCTCTTGAGAATTGAAGGTCTGGATGGAAACAAACAGATGGTCGATGCTGTCGGCTTTGTGGCTGCCCACATACAGTTCGCCGAAATTGGCATCCTTCAGCACCGCCCGGAAGGTGTACAGGCTCTGCTTCAGGATCTCCTCCCGGTGTGCCACAAACAGTAGCCGGCAGGGCTGCCCCGGATGCTGCCTGCAGAAGCGCTTGTAATCCAGTGCGGAGATCACGGTTTTACCGGTGCCGGTAGCGGCGACTACCAAGTTGCGGTTGTAACCCCGAACGGTGTGCTCGGCATCCAGTCGGTCCAGAATTTCCTGCTGGTAGGAATAGGGCAGAATATCCAGGGTGTAGATTCCGCTGTGGTCGGTCTCGCTGTATTTTTCGGCTTTCAGGGCGCGGGTCAGCCGTTCCCGCTGTCCTTCATCGTAATATTCAAACTCGCTGGAATTCCAGTAGCTTTCAAAAGTGGCTGCGATCTTTTCAATGGTCTCCGGCAGGTCCTTTTGGGTCACCTTGACGTTCCATTCCAGACCGCTGGAAATTGCCGCATTGGACAGGTTGGAGGAGCCTACATACGCCGTAGTAAAACCGGTGTCCCGGTAAAACACATAGGTCTTTGCGTGGAGCCGGGTACGCTTGGTGTCGTAGCTCACCTTGATCTTCGTATTGGGCAGTGCGCGCAGCTCCTCAATGGCTTTTACGTCCGTAGCGCCCATATAAGAGGTGGTGATGATGCGCAACTCACCGCCGCTTTGCGCAAACTGCCGCAGCTCGTCCATGATGAGGCGTAAGCCGCTCCACTTGATAAAGGAGACCAGCATATCAATACGGTCGGCGGAAACGATCTCCTTTTTCAGCTCCGTGTACATCTGCGGCTCATGGATAGCGCCGGTAAACAGGGAACTTTGCGCAATAGAGGTCTCCGGGCGGTCAATGTCTTTTGCGCTTTTCCCTGTAGCAAGGCGCGGGTCGTTCTGCTGCAAAAGCGCAAGAAGCTGCTCTGCCCGCTGGTCAACACTGAGCGCGGCAAAGTCAGCTTCCTCTGTAGTAGCCTGGATGGTATTTATGATCTGGTTTGCCAGCTGGATCTGCGCCTCGATGCCGCCGCCGTTATCCTGTACGTTCTCAAGACCCTTCTGCACCACATCGGTCAAATACTGCGCCAGCACTTTGGCAGCCTCCGCCGTGTCGATGGGCGCAGTGGACTTGCGGGCTTCCGGAATCTCTGCAAGCTCGCGGTTCAGCGCGTTGTTGATGACCTGTTCGTACAGTCCGGGGTAGAGCATAGGTGCACTTCCTTACCGTTTTCTTTTATTATAGCGCCCGTTAGAAGAATATTCAATGATCGAGAATAAACCGCATCTGATCGAATAGAAGTTCTTGATCTCAGAAAATATATTGTATCTGCATTGCTTTTATTAAAAATAATAGAGATCGTGATAACCATTTATATGGTGCTAACAGAATTAAGCCTGTGGCGCAATACTGATTTTGACAAAAAATAACAAAATCCGCTGTCCAAGAGCGTTTCAACTAAAACACTGTTGGACAGCGGATTGCATTTTGTAGTAGGTGCTTTCGGCAGCCTTGATCGCTATTCAGGGCATCAGCGGCTCCAGTATGGACGTGGGGGAGTATTGATAGAACTTTAATCCTTTCTCAACGCCTTATACAGCTCGGCGGCCATCGCCTCCTGCACCTTGTTATAAAAGTCTGGATCGTTGAACAGCTTAGAGAAGGAATCGTTGTTATCAAGGAAACACTGGGTCACGATATCCTTGAACTTATCCGGGAACAGCGACTGCACAAACATTTCAGTGCTGTTATCCTTGGCATATTTCTTGAACTTCTTAACATCCGAATCCTTCATGAACATCTGGTAGATGCCCTCGATGATCACTCGGTCGGAATCAGTGAAGTTGCCATTGAAGCGCTCGTTCACCTTGTCGATAATGCTTTGCAGGGTATCTGTTTTCTTGTTCGGTACCTTCGGTGCAAGTCCCTTGGTGGGCGTGAGGATAGTCGGTTTCTCGTCCAGAACAATAGCACCCCTAAAAGTTTCGTTCAGGGAAGCGTATTCCAGCTTGATCTTATCCTCAATGTCCACAAATTCGTTTTCATTGGGATTGGGCAGCAGCCGTGCAAGGTGAAGCGTGTACTGGTACTCGTTGAACAGGTCTTTGTCATGGAGGCGCACAAGCTGTGTAATGTAGGAATATGCGCCATTGAACTTGCGAATATAATCGCGGGCGGTGTAACGGTCTTCCTCTCCCAGATCCTGATACCGTGTAATCACCGGGCGGAACAGACTTGCCAGCTTGCCAAGCGCAACGGCATCCTGCTTTTTATCACCCTGCGCTGCCATAAACTTATTGAAGGCATCCACATCGTCATAGTTGTATAGCATATAATCCCGGATCTTGTTACGGAGATCATATACTTTGTTCAGGTCTGTGCTGCCCTCCAGAATGGTTGTTTCGTAATAGGGCAGGAATGCGTCTCGGATATCCTCCTCGGTGTTTTCAAAATCGAGAACGAAGGTGCTGTTTTTGCCCGGATGGGTACGATTCAGGCGGGAAAGCGTTTGCACGGCGGTCACATCCCGCAGCTTCTTGTCCACATACATGGTATGCAGCAGCGGTTCGTCAAAGCCGGTCTGATACTTGTTGGCAACCACCAGAATATTATACTGGTTGCTGTGGAACGCCTGACGGAACTTTTTGTCTGTAGTGATGTACCGCCCCTTTTCGTCAAGGTTCATAGTTGCCTCAGTAAACGGCTTATCGCTGGGGTAATCTTCCAGCGTGACCTCACCAGAGAAGGCAATCATGGCATCACAACCGGTGCATTCGTCCGGGTGGGCCTCAATGTAACGCTTGATAGCGAGATAGTAGCGTACGGCGTTGGCACGGCTGTCTGCAACGATCATGGCTTTGCCCTTGCGATCAATCTGATAACGGCAGTTATCCAGGAAGTTTGCCATAATCATTTCGGTTTTCTGTGCAATGGTGTAGCCATGCTTCTTATAATACTTGAACAGCGCACGGGCGGTCTGACCCTCAATCAGCTCCGGGTTGTCCTCAGATACCCGAATCAGCTTGAACGCTTCCTTGATGGTGGTATAGTTGGCAAGAACATCCAGAATATAATGCTCCTCGATGGCCTGCCGCATGGAATAAACATGGAACGGTGCTTTGATGGGTTCGCCGTCCGCATTGGTACCGATTTCCGTTCCGAAGTTCTCAATGGTCTTGCCCTTCGGGGTGGCGGTAAAGGCAAAGAAGGATTGATTTTCGTGCCGTCCCTGACCGATGATTTCGTTGATATAATCATCCGTCAGATCCACTTCATCTTCCGAGACACCTGCTTCCGCAGCGTATTCCTTGGTGGCAATGCCGACATCGATTAGACTGCGGCGGAGAGATTTTGCACTTTCGCCGTTCTGTCCCTGATGGGCTTCGTCGATGATGATCGCAAACTTCCGTCCACGGAACGTTTCCATATCCTTCTTGGCAAAAAGGAATTTCTGGATGGTGCAGATGATAATGCGCTTTTTGTCGTTGATGGCCTGTGCCAGTGTGTGGGAGTTCTTCTTGTCGTCGATGGCTTCTACCAGCCCGTGTTGATGCTCAAAGCTGTTGATGGTGTCCTGCAACTGGCTGTCCAGCACCACACGGTTTGTGACAACGATGATTGAATCGAAGATGCTGTTGTCCTGATCGTCATGGACTGCGGCCAGCCGATAGGCGATCCACGCAATCGAGTTGGATTTGCCGGAGCCTGCCGAATGCTGGATCAGATAGTTTTTGCCGGGACCGTTCTGCTTTACATCTGCCAGCACCTTCCGCACAACATCGTACTGATGGTAGCGGGGGAAGATCATTTTTTCTTTGATGACGATTTTGGGCACGCCATTCTTCACCACTTCTTCCTTTTCCTTGACGTAGGAGATAAAGCGGTGGATCAGGTCCAGCAGGCTATCACGTTGCAGCACTTCTTCCCACAGATAACTGGTGCCGTAGCCATCAGGATTGACCGGGTTGCCTGCACCGCCGCTGACACCTGCACCGTTTGAACCCTGATTGAAGGGCATGAACCGGGTATTACCATCTTCTAACCGGGTGGTCATCCACACCTCATAGAGGTCAACGGCGAAATAAACCAGAAAGCGGTGATTCAGGCGGAATGCAAACTCCTTGGAGCTGCGGTCGCTCTTGTACTGATTCATGGCGCAGGCGCAGTCCTGCCCCGTAAGCTGGTTTTTCAGCTCCAGTGCCACCACAGGGATGCCGTTTACCGAGAGCACCATATCAATGGTGTTTGTATTGGCGGTAGAATAACGGAACTGCCGGGTACAGCCAAGGATATTTGCTTCATACCGTTCCACAGCTTCGGGGTTCAGCCCGGATTCCGGCTTGAAATAGCACACCCGCAGCTTGCAGCCCATATCCTCGATGCCATTGCGGAGAACAAACAGAAGCCCTTGATTAGCGATGGTGGTTTCCAGACGGTGATACAGCTTTTCTTCTGCCTTTTCACCGTAATAGCGGGTATATTTTGCCCATTCTTTGGGCTGAGTCTTGGCGATAAACTCGCACAGTACATCCATATAGATGCACTTTTCTACATCGTGCTGACGGTTATGTACCCAGTTGCCGTCCGCATCCTGTCCGTTGAACTGCACATACCCGCCCTGCGGAGAGATCAGGAAGGCTTCAATGTCTCGCTCGAACCGTTTCTCGCTTTTGTCCATGATGTCCCCCTTATTTTTTCAGAAGCTGTCTTGCCGCTTTGAGGGTGTCGCTAAGAGCTTTCAGGTTCTGTTTATTCACTACAAGAACTCCAATAGCTACTGCTGCGCTAGCTACGCCTTTCAGCACTTTTGCACCCTGCTCCATTCCTCTGTGAGCATCAATGTTCAGTTTTTGCTTCTGGAACTGTTTTTTCTCGTCCATTTTCAAGAACCTCCAACAATTTTTCTCCGCTTACTTCAAGGGCAACATAATCGTAGCTTTTCGCTTTGTCCAGACACTTTTCTTGCTCTGTGGCAAGATACCCGACCGGATCAGAATAGAACATATCTTTCAGCTCGCTGTACTCGTAGCTGATTGTTTCCACCTTGCTGAAATCGATAGCTTCCAGTTCGGATTCACTGATACTGTATGTTTGTTCTGCCGTTTCCAGATTTCCACACAGGGCGTAAGAGGTGGCAAGCAGATTGGTTGCCTGTAGATACAGGTCATAATACTCTTGAATTTCTTCTACAGCTCTGCCTTTTTCTGCATTGTATTCATCGTGGAGGAGCACACGTGCAAAACGAATCAACGGATTCTTGGGCAATGGCTCAAATTCTATGGCACGGCGTTCAAGGGTCTTTCCAATCTGAGAATGTGCCACAAGAAGATTTTGCCTGCTGGAGTCGATCTGACGGTTCCGCGCATCGCCCTCCGGCATGGTCATTGCCAAAAGCAGACCCTTTCTGCCAGCTTCCAGCAGACCAATCCGGTCATCCATCTGGCCATTCTCAATCCGCTCGACCGCACGGTACGTTTTCTTCACCATATCGCTCAATCTGTACATTCGCTGCTGCATCACAAGCTGATATTGCCAGTTGGCTAATTCCTGTATCGGGTTGCCCTGCACGATTGTCTGTTCCGCAATCGGAAGCGGTGTTACGACCTGCTGCTTTCCATCTTTGGCAATCTTCATCAGGCTGGGCCACTTCTTCCCGGTTTTCATGTTCTCCATGATGAACATTTCGCCGGACTCATACGCAGACTGAAATTCTGTCGGAATCTGCACCACATATTGTGTCCCGACATGGATTTTGTTCAGGATATCGCCCATGCTTACATACTGAACGACCTGTTCCAGCAGTGCGCCGAAATCAACTCCTTTGCTGTCCTGCGTGATATGCAGGCAGTTGCCCTTGGCAGGAGCAATTTCATCTGTCTGCCTGATCTCTGCGGGCAGCCTGTTTTCTTTATCCGAGCTTTGTTCCTGCATGGGGCACCTCCATCAGATGTTGGCTGGGCTACGGAATACTTTTCTTTCGTCTATCATAACACTGCATGGACAAATAAATCAATATAATGCGCCAATAATTGTAGGAGTCAGACCGATAGCTGCGCCAATCGCAGCACTGACAATGGCAATCGTCCATTCCCGGCGGCTCATCCGGTTGGATTCTTTTATCATCTCGTTCAACCAGTCCTCGAAGCCATCCCATTCAGCCGCCTTAATGTACCGCTTTTCGCATAGTGTGCTGGCATCCAGAATGTAGTTGCGGCTCTTAAGCAGGCTCAACGCATCCTGACAGCGAAGATCATCCTCGTATGAAAGCTCAAGAGTATCCTTGTCGCCCAAGATGCCCTTTAGCTTCTCATACTGCTTTTTGATATCCGCAAGACTTGTTTCCACTCAGGAGACCTCCTTCTTTCCGGTTACATACTCGTAAATGAGAGAGCGCTTGTACAGCTCCAGCTTTTCGATTTTGGATTGCTTAATAGAAATCATCTGATTGACCATGTCAATTTTTTTCCCTAGAATATCCATTATGGTTTTCTGTTCTTCAATTGGAGGAACAGGAAACATAATATCCATAAAATCTTTAGGATATAGTCTCAATCTTGATGCTCTAATTCCGGTAGAACGAGAAGCATATTCTTGAACAAGCAGTGGAATTCTCAGAAGACAGTCCAGATAGCTTGAAATATATTTTATTTCTTTTTGCCGATATACGTTATAAGATGGGCTTATTACTCCGCGATACTCAGAGACGCCGATTGCTCCAGCCCAAAGCCACATGGTATTGGCCGCAATATCTCCGACCTCACAGATCTTGTACCCTTCCAATGTTGTTGACTCAAACATATTTACGCTTTTTTGGCTGCGTGGCGTAACTCCGGTATATTGAGAAACAGTCAACAACTCCTCTGATCCATCATCCGACCGAGCATCACATTCTTCGAATAGTGCTTTACCGCGTACCATATTCCAGCATTTCGGTATTTCTCCAATCCACTCCACGCCGCTATCCTTCATTGGCACATTGGGGTCAAGCCCCTTTGTGACGACCTCGGTGATCAAGCTCTGCTTGTAGGCTTTCAACTTTTCGATTTGCGCCTGCACATTGGAAATCAGGGCATTAACGCCCGCACACTGTTTATCAAGAAATTTAACGATTTCTGAAGCATTGTCCGGAACAATAACTGAACAGGAGCCTAAAATTCGTCTGGAAACACTAAACAACTTAACGCCGGAGACAACTTTTCTGATTTGACTACGCCAAGAATCAGTCAGGAAAAGATATGCAAGGTATTTATTTTCACTTTGGCTCAAGGAGTGTAGGATTATAGTGTGATATCCAGCAAATATAACATCGTCAGTATCAATATAGGCACAATTACCGCAGCCTTCCCTGTCTTCGGAGGTGTCGGCCATGATAAAATCACCTTTTTTCACCAATGACTGCGCGTTTGTTTCAAGGTAGAAAGCATCAACAAAACGAAATAAATCTTTGTGTGTTGTTACTCCACTGTTCCACCTTGCATGAATCTGACCATAACTAATAACGGGTATTCCTGCATCAGTCAAGTTGTCCTTTGTAATAGGTAGTCCTTTTCCAAATGAAAACAAGGCTTTCATTGGAACAACTTTCCAGTTTTCCGGGATGGTATCAATCCATTCCACGCCGCTATCCTTCATTTTACGCATTTCCAAACAGCTCCTTCATCAGAACAGTTTCCTTTGCCTCCAACGCCTTGATGTCCTCAAAGATGGATGCAGACGGTTCCGGGGCTTCAAACTTATAGAACAGCCGGGTAAACGGGATCTCGTAACCGATCTTATCCTTTGCCGGGTCAATGTAGGCCAGCGGATTGTAGGGCAGAACATTTTTTTCCATATAAGCGTCAATGTCATCGGACAAGGGGATGATTTCGCTGTCGGTGGCACCCTTGACCGGCAGCTTTTTGCCCTTTTTCAGCAGTGGCTTGCCGTTGGCATCGGTCTGTGCCGTCTCCACCGTCACCTTGGTGAAGCCGAAGAAATCGTTCTCAAACACCTTGGACTCCACAACAAGGTTATCGGCGGTGTAGACCTCATTCTGGTCAAAGCCCTCGTAGGCTTTGAGGATCAGGTCGATGCAGGCGTCATCCAGATCTACACGCTTGGAACCAATGTTCTTGCGGCGTTTGACGAAGCACTTGCTGGCATCAATGAGCTGCACCCGTCCGCTGCGGCTCATGGGCTTGCCCTTGGTCAGAACCCAGATGTAAGTGGAGATGCCAGTATTGTAGAACAAGTCAGTGGGCAACTGCACAATGGCTTCCACCAGATCTTCGTGGATAAGATAGCGGCGAATCTCGGAGGCACCGCTGCCGGCATCGCCCGTGAACAGAGAAGAACCGTTCTGAATGATCGCCATACGCCCGGAGCCTTCCTTCAGCTTCTTTACGCCGTTGAGCATAAACAGCATCTGTCCGTCCGAAATCGCAGGCAGGCCGGGACCGAAACGGCCATCATAACCACGCTTTGCTTCGGCTTCCACCTGCGATTTTTCACGCTTCCAGTCAATGCCGAAGGGAGGATTAGAGATCACATAGTCAAATTCATAGCCGCCGAACGCATCATCGCTCAGGGTATCACCGTATTTCATGCCGGATGCGTTGCCGCCCTTGATCAGCATATCTGCCTTGGCGATCGCATAAGTTTCGGGGTTGAACTCCTGTCCAAAGCAGGTCAGAGTGGCATCCTTGCTAACATCCTGCAAGCGCTCGGTCAGGCAGCCCAGCATCTGCGAAGTGCCCATGGCCATATCGTAGGCGGTCTTGGTGCAGCCCTCGGCGGCGATCTGCTCTTTCTCCGGTGCGATCAGCAGCTCTGTCATCAGGTAAATAATGTCCCGGCTTGTGAAATGGGCACCAGCCTGCTCGTCATAGGATTCGGAGAATTTCCGAATCAGTTCCTCAAAAATGTAGCCCATGTCGGTGGAGGTGATCTTATCCAGCGACATATCGCCTTTGCTGGAGTTGAACTCCTGCAGGGTGACAAACAAAACACCGCCCTTGACCATCAGCTTGACGGTGTTGGCAAAGTCGAAGTTCTCGATAATGTCCTTGACGTTGGAGGAAAAGCCCTGAAGATAGGCTTCAAAGTTGCTTTCCACATCGTCCGGCTCGGCAACAAGCTTGGCAAAATCAAAATTGCTGGTGTTGTAGAAGTCAAAACCGGAAATACGGCAGAGGATGCCGTCACGGGCAGCACCCTCAATGTGCTGGGCATCCAATTTTTTTGCCATTTCCACAACGGCAGGCTTGGTTTTGCGGAGGGCATCATCAAAACGTTTCAGCACGGTCATGGGCAGAATCACCTTGCCGTACTCATGGGGCTTGAACAGGCCAACCAGATGGGTGGCGATCTGCCAGATCAGGTCGGCTTTTGCGCTGATATTGGCATCCGTCTGCTTCTGTAATTCTTTCATGGACATAGGTGTTTCCTCCCGATTTTCGTTCCTTACCCATAGAATAACACACTTTGGGTCCCAAAAGTGGGATTTCAGGCGATTTTCTTTGTATCAATCATTTCTTTCAGCTTGTTCCGGAAATCCGTCTTTGTGATTTTCAAGCCGTTCGTGCCCAGTCGCACTACCGGAGGATACCCCTCTGTGCTTTCAATTTTTGCGATGACGCTGCCGGAATCACCCTTGCTGGTGCCGCTGTGGGGCATCGGGCCGACCATGATCAAAGCATACTGGGGTTTCCAATGAGCCTTTTCAAAATCGAAAGTCTTGCCGTCCTCATAATCAAGGTACAGCTCAAAACGGTCTTTGGAAAGTCCCAGACTCTTGGCAATGGAAAGCAGCACTTCCGCTTTCACGTCCGACCGCCCGATCACAATGATTTTTCCGGTTTTATAGACCTGATAAAGCGGCTTACTTTGAAGCAGGTCTTCCATGCCAAGCATTTTAAGGAAAGTTTCCAATTCGCCGGTGCGGTTCAGCATGGACAGCGCAGCAGGTAGATGATCGTCCAATTCCTTTCGGATGTTATCCTCCAGTTCGAGCAGTTCTTCGACATCAAGCATTGGTTTCTTCACTCTCCTCATCGAACACATGGTGGAGCTTGTTGACGGCTCGTTCCAGCCGCAGCTTGAGCATGGCAATTTCGTCCAGCGTTGCCTGATACTTCTGCGCAACCCGCGACTGCTCCTCCATGGAAGGCAGCGGAATCATTACGTTCTTCAGCTTGTCCACTCCAATATTGGGAATGGTTGCCCCCACCGTGATGCTTTTCAGGGCTGCAATGCCCTGCTCGCTGTCGAAGAAAGCTTTGATATAATAAGGGTTTGCCCTGCTTTCATCCAATTCGATGATATACAGGTTACCGTTTGCCAGAATACGCTGCCCATCCTTCACAGACGCAACGGCTACTTTATAAGGATAGCCATTCTTGGACAGGATCAGGTCATTGTTCTTCAGGCAGTATTTTTCGTACTTCGGTTCGATGCTGGAAAGATACGGCAGCTTGTTATCAATGATGCCGTTCTGGATGTTTGCCAACATCAGGTACTGCATATTCGTCACTTCGTTAGACACCATCTTGTCCAACTGGCTGGCCGTGCAGGGCGCACCGCGCGTGATGCTCTTGATAATGCTCTCGAACGACACACCATTCTGAAAGGTCGGTACCTTTTGGATATAGCGCTCCAGACTGAGGTTGTACTCATTGGCGCGAAGCTCGTCCAAGGTAACATCCTTGCTGTATTCCGAATCCGTGTGCAGGGCGGTAAGAATGGTAGCAATGTCATCCTGAAGGAACATATTCTGCCGCCGTCCTTTGTGATAAATTTCGGTGGCATTAATCATGCGAATGGTGTCGTTACCGTGGCTGAAAACAATGAGCGTCGTTCCGATATTGGTATACGGGAACATCTTGACCGGCAGAGAGATGACACACTCGATCATCTTGCGTTCCACAAAATATCTGCGCATCGGGGTATCAATGCTGTTCCATGTGCTGCCATTGGTCATAATGCCAATCGCTTTGCCGCTCTCTGCAAGAAGGTCGCAGAGCAGCGCATTGAAAATCCAGTCCGAAGAGGTTGCCTTCGACAGCCCCGGATACTGTTCTGCAAGACGTTCCATATAATCGGAACCTTCGCCCAGATAACGCAGTCTCATGCCAAAGGGATAGTTGGAAAACATTTTGTCGAATCTGGGTGTGTTCTTATCGTCTGCGAGCCGAAATACATCGCCAAGCCGTACCTGAACATTTGAGCCGAGAAGCTCTGCACGAATCCGTGCGATTCCGCCACGCTCCTCGTTAATCTCATAGCCAAAGTAATGCGCCTCCGGCTGGTTCATCGCAAATGAAACAAAACCGGAGCCGCTGCCGCAGCAAAGATCTCCGACATACTCATCAGGCTGCACATCCAAAAGATGATGAACCAACGTCAAAATGGTATGGGGCGTTGCCATTGCGAGCTTCATCTCATCCTCGTGTTCGGGCAGAAGTGCAGCCAGTGCAAATTCTTCGGCGGTGTAGTTATTCACCATGGGAAGAATCTGTGCCCATGCTTCTTCCGGAAGCTGCTCTTTTGCAAAGTAACGAGTGCCCTCGCTGATGTCCAACCGACCCTCAAAAATATCCTGAATCGTAACATCAGAGTTGGAGTTGTTCTGAGCAACCTTATAAAGAAGGTAAGCAGCCAGCGGCACATTGCTGCCGGGTTGGAGGCCAGACTGGAGGAGACGCTGCGAAATCTCCTCGCTGATTTTCGTTGCATTTCCCCCGATGTTCACGTTTTCAAAAAAGTTTTTTACAATGAGCGACATACAGACCTCCGTACAAGAAATTTGGTTTTCAAAAACCACTGTGTTCTTTGTGACATCAGTATAGCATGTTTTTACAAAAAGTCAAGTGGTTTTTAATAACCATAGCACAAAAAGCATAAAAGGCAGAGATTATAGGTGATAATATGAACATATCTTGCGTTGCAGCAAAAAAGACGGTACAATGTAAAGGAGAGTAGATGCCTCCTAATTAAAGCGCACAGAGCAAATAAGGAAAAAATTGTACAAAGGAATTTTGCGCAGAAGAGGTTTAGGGGGATTTGTGTAATAGGTGAAAGATGCTTAAAAAATGGGAAGATGACCTATAGATACAACTTATTGGACATCGGTTGTGGTAGCATACAAACACAAAATAATGGTGGGCTACAACCTTGATCTGAAAAGTCCTTCCAAAAGTGGTAGGGGGCATCTTTCTGAAAAAATGGGTGCAGGAGGAAAATGCAAGATGCCTGAATTTAAGAAGAAGTCCGTTCGTTTTGACCATCTGGAGCCGACGTATACTAGTTATAGTACACAGTCGGAAATCCAAACCTATGATTTGGAAGATATGTTAAAGCAAATTGCAAGAGCAGAACCGATGGATACAAAGAAGATTATCGACGGAGATAGCTATATTTTTCATGTTTGTAAATATCATGATGAAGATAATCTCTGGGAACTACGTGTGCTTCGTATTCGGGAAAAAATATTACCGGGAATTTTACATGATGATGGAACATATGAGCTGATTAAATTGGGAAATGATGAAGTTACGGCAGAATCGACTACACTGGCATATGCTCCAGCAACGCATACGTTATACATGCAAAGAAACCGATTTGGAATAAGTATTCGCAATATGGAAGCATATCTAACGGAACTTTCGCCCAAAGATACCGTAGTTATATTAGCCGTAAAAGAAGCAAAAGCAGGTTTGCTGCGCTTGACAGAGGAAGCAAATTATAGAAAAGTTATAATGTCAGCAGAAATAAATCCGTTTGACGAACTGCCGAAGGAATCTCTAATGAAAGATTTTTTGAATGCTACAAGAAAGGCTAGAAGCCAATTTTGTCGGGTGGAATTAAGGGTTTCCAGAGGAAAGAACAATACATTAGATGCTCAAGAGGCAGTTTCGTTTATAAAGGAAGCTCTAGCGTATTCCGGTATTAGAAAATTAGATGTCGTGATTGAGGATAAAGAAGACTGCGAAGTAGAAACGATTGATTTGCTAAGTAATGTTGCAAAATATGTTTTACCATTCAACTATTCAATGTCTAATCCCATTACGCATGAAAGATTGTACTTTAATCTGAAAAGTGAAATTATAAAAGATGAAAAATAACGTTATATAGATAAGGAGATGAGGTGAATGGGTAAAAAATTGCAAGACCATCCACTTCTCTGGGGGATAATCAGGCGCTTTCTAATGGCAGGTGCTGTTTCAGTAACTTTCGGAATACTATATCGCTGGCAGAATATAAAAATTGACAGGCTTGAATTCCTACTAAATGCCATTATAACAAGCGCAACTGCATGCTCTGGATTTATTCTCGCATCAGTATCAATTTTAGTTAGCCTGAGCAATACACCGCTGATGAAAAAGATAAATTCGACAGATGCAAAAAAAGAATTGCAATATCGATATAAAGAAAATTTGGTTGCAGGGCTTGTTTTAATTATAGTGAGTATCATTATCGGGACAAACACAGGAGAAGAACAAGCTGTTTTAGCAATCGGGTTCTATCCTTATATGGGTATCATCGGGTTTTATTTGATTAGTACGGTTAGAACATGTAAGCAATTGTTGTTCATCATTGATTATGGACCAGAGTCTGAAAAATATGGAACTAAGAAAAAGTCTGGAGTACCAAAGGGAGAATATAGAATAGGAAAACAATCAAAGGAACAAGAATAGCTGTTGTGATATTATGACAAAGACAGTAAGGTAGGCGATGGATATTACTATCTATAAAATATAGGACCACTTTATTCTTTGAATTATCACTACGCTTTTCCGCTTATATTAAAGAAGGTAAGCCGGTAATACTTGACGTATGATATAACGTTTGCTATAATAAAATTAATGACAAATGTTATACTTGCGGGAGGTGTCCAATGAACACTGTCTTTGAGATTCGTTCAGCTTTACAATGGAGCCAGTCGAAATTGGCGGATGAAATCGGAGTGTCCTTTGCAACCGTAAACCGCTGGGAAAATGAAAAATCTACGCCGAATCGTCTTGCACAGGAGAAAATGCTTGCGATTTGCGAAGAAAATCATATCACGTTGGCTGAAATTATACACGATGCTATTATCGGAGATGCTACAGAAATCTCTGCTATGCATCCGGATAAAATGGTTTTATACCATGGCTCCAAATCAGGCATTCAGGGGAAAATCAAACCAGCCAGCCGTGACCGCTGTGACTTCGGAGCTGGATTTTATATGGGAACTGATCCGCTCCAGCCGCTTACGCTGATCTGTGACTATGAGCAATCTGTTTTTTATATTTTATCGGTTGATCTTCATAGCTTAAAAACTTTGGATGTTCCGGCTGATATTGAATGGGCTATGCTGGTAGCATATCATCGTGGTAGAATGGAAGCCGCACGAGGAACGAAGTTCTTCCAGAAGTATCAGGAGCTGGATAAAGGCTACGACATGGTGATTGGCAGCATTGCAAATGATAGAATGTTCTATGTTCTGGATAGCTTTTTTGAAGGAACGATTACCGATACGGCATTGGTGAAAAGTCTATCTGCTCTGAAACTTGGACGTCAGTATGTTGCTATTACGCAGAAAGCCTGTGATGCGGTCAAGATTGAGCGTGAAGTCCAATTGCTTTGGATGGAACGGCAGGCACTGAAGAAGGCCAGCGAGCAGAACCGTAGCAATGGCATTGCATTTGCAAACCAAATCTGCAAAGAATATCGTAGAGAAGGCCGCTTTTTTGATGAAATCCTTGATGGCGCAAAGCAGAGAAGGTGAATCGTTATGGATCTGATTCAATTGAAACTATGCGATATTCAGGGCCGCTTGTTTGAGCTTTCTTTGCAAGCGGGCTATGACAGCGAGGATTTCATGAAGCGGTTCATGCGCTCTAAGGTGGCCCGAGATCTGGATTCGGAGTACAACCGGATGCAGTGGGCGGGAGAAGAATATCTTCTGGAAGAATTTGCAGACGAGTGCCCTCAGACGCAAAAGGACAATGCCCAGTATGATAGGGAAGTAATGTATTGGGCAGGCTATCTTTACCGTTACTGGCATATTCTGACCAACGAACCCAGCAGGGAGATTTATGCGCAGGCTTCAGCAAAGACCATGAACACAAACTATCTGATGTTCCACACCATGGCTCCAGAGCTGGCAATTGAAGACTTGAAAGAGCTGCATCAACAAAAGAAACAATCTAAAAAACAAAAATTGAGAAAACCAGAACAGCAGATTTAGTGCCGGGTAAAAACTGCCGTTTGTAGCAGATCTGTAGCAAATTGAGCCTATTTAACGAATCATCGCTCTAAAAATTGAAAAGTCATCATGCATCACACGCAGGGGGTCTGGGGTTCGAGTCCCTAATTCTCCACCATACAGTTCGTACCCGAACCCGTCTCTCTAAGAGAGGGTTTGGGTACGTTTTTTGTTTGCGGGAAGTCCTGCGGCGAGAGTACGCAGAACGGTAAACAGGAGCAAGTAAAGGCAGGGTATCACCGTGGCGGTGGTATCCTGCCTTTTGTGCGATACCATCTCCGAAATCTTTTTCTTCACTTTTTCTCCTTCATGCAGAATCCCCCTGTCCATCCCGGCAGATGCCGGAACGGGCAGGGGGATTCTGGCTTGTTGAGCGGTTGTGTTAAATCAGGCCGAGGTGTACAAAGGCGTTGTACAGGCCGTCTTTGTTCATATCGTCGGTCACATCGTCGGCGGCGGCTTTGGCTTCCGGGCCGCCGCTGCCCAGAGCCACGCTGTACCATAATCATAGAGGGTTTTGGGCTTCGGAACAAGGGTGGAATCTGCCGAAAAACAACGGCTGAGGTTGGTACAGTTGCACAAAGGCGCGCGGCCCTGCAAAGAAGCTGTAAAATTTGCGGGGCGGGGTTGACGAACGGCTCCGGCCGTGGTAAAGTAATGGGCGGAAAAGGCCAAAGTGCCTTTTTACGATAGAAAAACGAGGTGGTCGTCATGGAACCTGCTGGAAGCAGCGGCAGTTTATATCCCCGATCAAAGAACCAGACGGCAGCCTTTTTGCATGCCGGAGAACGGCCCGGCTGTGCGTGAGAACGCACGGTGTGTTTGCCTTCCCCGGAAATGAAAGTGTCCGCTGCCGCCTGGTAAAAAAGGAGGCAGCTTTTTTATGTCTGAAATTTCGATCAATACCCTCAAGACCATGCTGGCGAATCTGGATGACGCCAAAAAATACCAGAGCCTGCGGGATGTGATGGAGACCCTGCCGGCTCCCGACCTGGCCGCCGTGTTCGAGGACCTGCCGGCCGAAAAGCTCCCGGTGCTGTTCCGTCTGTGCCCCAAGGATCTGGCGGCGGATGTATTCACCGAGCTGACCCCTGCCACCCAGCAGAAGCTGATTGACGGCCTGACCGATACCGAGCTGAAGGCCGTGGTGGACGAGCTGTGCGTGGACGATGCGACCGACCTTGTGGAGGAGATGCCGGCCAATGTGGTCAAGCGCATTCTGAGCCAGGCCGACCCCGCCACCCGCCGCATGATCAACGAACTGCTCCAGTACCCGGAGGACTCTGCCGGCGGCGTGATGACCACCGAGCTGATGGAGCTGCGCCCGGACATGACGGTGGCGCAGGCCATGGTGGCCATCCGCCAGAACGGCTTTGACAAGGAGACCATCAACAACTGCTATGTGACCGACGGCAGCCGCAAGCTGGTGGGCGTGGTGTCGCTGCGGGCGCTGGTGCTGGCCAAGGACACCGCAGAACCCATCCGGGACCTGATGGACACCAATGTGGTCAGTGTGACCACCACCACCGACCAGGAGGATGTTTCCCACCTGTTTGAAAAATACGGTTTTCTGGCCATTCCGGTGGTGGACGCCGAAAACCGGCTGGTGGGCATCGTGACCATTGACGATGCCATCAGCATCCTGCAGGACGAGGCCAGCGAGGATATCGCCAAGATGAACGCCATCGGCCCGTCCGACAAGCCCTACTTCAAGCAGAGCATGTGGGACCTGTACAAGAGCCGTGCGCCCTGGCTGCTGTTTTTGATGATCAGCGCCACCTTCTCCAGTCTGGTCATCCGGGGGTATGAGGACGCACTGGCCGCCGTGACCGTGCTGACGGCTTACATCCCCATGCTGACCGATGCCGGCGGCAACGCGGGCAGTCAGAGCACCTCCACCATCATCCGCGGCATGGCGGTGGGCGAGATCCAGCCCCACGACCTGCCCCGCATCCTGTGGAGGGAGAGCCGGGTGGCCCTGCTGTGCGGCGCAACGCTGGCGGTGTGCAACTTTGCAAAACTGCTGCTGTTCGACAAGGTGACCGCCCCGGTGGCGCTGGTGGTGTGCCTGACCCTGATCTGCACCATCCTGCTGTCGCAGCTCATCGGCGGCATTCTGCCCGTGGCGGCAGAAAAACTGCATGTGGACCCGGCCGTGATGGCGTCGCCGCTGATCACCACCATCGTGGATGCCACCACGCTGCTGATCTACTTCAATGTTGCAAAGATCGTGCTGCATCTGTAAGCGCAGAGCAGAACGTTACGACCCCCGGAAGCTGTACGCTGCCGGGGGTCATGTTGTTTTTAAAAACAGGAAAAATGTCCTCTTTGCATGGATAATTATTGCACAACACAACTTATAAAGTCGTACTCTTTCGACAAAAACTTCCCAAAACGCATTATTTTGTTTCTGAGCTGTGGACATTCTGTGACGATTCGTGCTAAAATGAAACCTGTTCCTCTTCTGCCGCCGCAACCGGCAGAAGCAACAAAAGAACGGAGGTTTTTTCATGTTAGAAAATGTCTTTCATCTGAAGGAAAACCACACCGATGTAAAGACCGAGATCATGGCAGGTATCACCACCTTCATGACCATGGCCTACATCCTTGCGGTCAACCCCAACATCCTGTCGGCTTCCGGCATGGACTCGGAGGCTGTGCTGATCGCCACCGCACTGGCATCCTTTGTGGGCACGGCCCTGATGGCTCTGCTGGCCAACTACCCGTTTGCTCTGGCCCCCGGCATGGGCCTGAACGCCTATTTCTCCTACACGGTCGTGCTGACCATGGGCTACAGCTGGCAGCTGGCCCTGATGGCCGTGTTTGTGGAGGGCATCATCTTCATCGCGCTGTCCCTGACCAATGTGCGTGAGGGCATCTTCAACGCCATCCCCATGACCCTGAAGAGCGCGGTCAGCGTGGGCATCGGCCTGTTCGTGGCCTTTGTCGGCCTGCAGAACGCCAAGCTGATCGTGAACAGCGACTCTACGCTGGTCACCTACCAGCACTTCAAAGGCGAGACCTTCCACAGCGTGGGCGTGGGTGCCATCCTGGCCCTCATCGGCGTGGCCATCACCGCCATCCTGCTGGTGAAGAAGGTCAAGGGCGGCATCCTGTACGGCATCCTGATCACCTGGGTGCTGGGCATCCTCTGCGAGGTCACCGGCATCTATGTGCCCAATGCGGATGCGGGCATGTACAGCGTGATCCCCACCGCTTTTGTCAGCTTTGACTTCTCGGCCCTGGGCAAGACCTTTGGTCAGGTGTTCAAGACGGATTTCTCCGGCGTCGGCATCCTCAACTTCTTTGCCGTCATGTTCTCCTTCCTGTTCGTGGACCTGTTTGACACCCTGGGCACCCTGATCGGCGTGGCATCCAAGGCCGACATGCTGGACGAGGACGGCAAGCTGCCCCGCATCAAGGGTGCTCTGATGGCAGACTCCATCGCCACCTGCGCCGGTGCTGTGCTGGGTACTTCCACCACCACCACCTTTGTGGAGAGCGCTTCCGGCGTGACCGAGGGCGGCCGCACCGGCCTGACCAGCATGACCACCGGTGTGCTGTTCCTGCTGGCTACCATCTTCAGCCCGCTGTTCCTGACCATCCCCAGCTTTGCAACGGCTCCGGCTCTGATCATCGTGGGCTTCTACATGATGGGCTCCGCAGTCAAGATCGACTTCAACGACCCCAGCGAGGGCATCCCCGCCTTCCTGACCATCCTGGCCATGCCCACTGCATACAGCATCTCTGAGGGCATTGCCATTGGTGTGATCTCCTGGACCATCATCAATGTGGTCACCGGCAAGGCCAAGGAAAAGAAAATCAGCCCGCTGATGTATGTGCTGACCGTGCTGTTCATCCTGAAGTACATCTGCCTGTAAGGTTCCATACAAACACAAAGCAAAAAGCTGCTGCCTTCCCGCAAAGGGAGGGCAGCAGCTTTTTTGTCTGTGGAGCTTATTGGTGCCGACGGGGGCGGATGTGCACCTCGGGAATGGCCACGTTGTCGTAATGGATGGGGTCCTCGGCGTGAGGATGCTCCCCGGTGGCATGAGAGGTGTCTTCTGCGGGGTGGTGTACCTTGCCGGTATGGACCTCCGGCAGAGCCACCGTTTCCTCCGAATGAGACTTGTCCGGCTTGCTCCAGATCTTTTGTTGGAACCACATCTTCAGGTGGTGTTTCAGCGACATGATGATGCTCCTTTCCCGGTGTGCGGGGCACACCGAAAGTTCAAGACAGGATCAGATAAAGTTGATGAATACCGTAATGACAAGGCTGTTGATGAAATCCGCGAACAGACTGCCCACCAGCGGGATGAGCAGATAGGCCTTGACGGAAGGGGAATACTTGTCGCACACGGCCTGCATGTTGGCCATGGCGTTGGGGGTGGCACCCATGCCGAAGCCGCAGGTGCCGGACACGATGACCGCCGCATCGTAGTCGTGGCCCATGATGTTGAACACCACCAGCACCACATACAAAATCATGAACAGGGTCTGACCGGCCAGCAGCACCACCAGCGGCAGAGCCAGCTCGGCCAGCTGCCAGATCTTCAGGGTGATCATGGCCATGCCAAGGAAGAGCGACAGGCAGATGCCGCCGATGTCGTTGATCTCGCCCATATATACCGTGAACTTGCCGCCGTATTCGCCCAGATTGCGGATGCAGGCGGCGGCGATCATGGCACCGATGTAGATGGGAAAGGTCATGCCGGTCAGGCTGAGCAGCTTGCTCAGCACCGTGCCGATGCCCATGGCGATGATCAGCTGGAAGCTGGCGGCGGGGTACATGCTGCTGTGACGCTCGTGCTTGATCTCTTCTTCCACCAGCAGGCTGTCGTCCTCGGGCACGATGGTGTCCAGCAGGTGGTGGCGCTCAATGAGCATCTTGCCGAGCGGGCCGCCCATCATGCTGCCGGCGATCAGGCCGTAGGTGGCGGCGGCGGTGCACAGGGTGGTGGCACCCTTGATGCCAAAGTCCTCCAGCACCGGGCCAAAGGCACCGGCGGTGCCGTGGCCGCCCACCATGGGGATGGAGCCGGTGCAAAGGCCCACCAGCGGGTCCACATCCAGCAGGTTGGCCAGCCCAACGGCCAGGAAGTTCTGGCTGACGATCAGCACGATGACGACGCCCAGGAACACGATCATGGCCTTGCCGCCGCTTTTCAACACCTTGAGGTTGGCCTGAAAGCCCACCGAGGTGAAGAACATGACCATGCACACCTCTTTGAGGGTGTCGTCAAAGGCGAACTCTGCCACGCCGGTCACATAGCAGATGCAGGTGAAAATGGCAAACAGCACGCCGCCGATGACCGGCGCGGGGATGCAGAATTTATCCAGCAGGCGCACCCGTTCCCGCAGAAACTTGCCCAGCATCAGCACCAGCACCGCAAGGGCCAGGGTCTGATACATATCCAATTCGATCTTCATTGCTTTCCCTCGATTTCCCGGCAGACTCAGTCCACCGTAATTCCGGCCTGCTTATACCAGGCCGCTGCGCCTGCGTGGAAGGGGATGCCAACGCCCTCTACTGCGTCGGTCTCCGGGTCCAGTGCAAGGCCAAGCTGCTCTTCCAGCGCTTCCCGGCTGGAGAACAGCAGTTCGGTGAGCTGCTGCACCTGCTTTGCGGGCAGAGAATCGCTGGCCAGCAGAACAGCTTTGACGCCCACGGTCTGCACGTCGGCGTCCTGGCCGGGATAAGTGCCGGCCGGGATGGTGACCTCACGGTAGGCGTTGTAGCTGCTCAGCAGGCGCTGCGCCGCGGTGCCGTCCACATTCAGCAGGCGGATGCCGCATTCGCCTGCCAGCTCGGTGACCACCGGGCTGGGGGTGCCGACTGTGATGACGATGGCGTCGATCTTACCGGCCTTGAGCTGGTCGGCAGCGTCGGTATAGTTCAGGTTGATGGTGTCCACCAGGCGGTCGTTCAGGCCGTAGGCAGACAGGATCTGAAGGGCATTCTGCTCGGAGCCGGATTCCTCCGCGCCGATGCTCACGGTTTTGCCCTGCAGGTCCTCGATGGACTGGATGTCCGAGTCGGCCCGCACGATGACCTGACAGGCCTCGGTGTACAGGGCTGCTACCGCGCCGAAGCCGCGGATGTCCTCCTCCTCTGCAAAAATGCCGGTCTGGTTGCAGGCGTCCTGTGCAAGGTCGGCCTGCGCAATGGCCAGCTGCAGGTATTCGCCGGTGAGCAGGCGCAGGTTGGCGGCCGAACCGGCGGTGGTCCGGAGCTCGATGGTGCCGTTGGAAGTCTCGTTTTCCAGCGCGGCAAACTGCTCACCAAAATTGTGGTAGACACCACCCTCGCCGGCAACGCCAAAGCGCAGACGCTTGACCGTCTCGGCGGCAGAGCAGCCGGTGAGCAACAGTGCGGCCAACATACAACCGGCCAGCAGTGCCGCGATCCATTTGCGTTTCATACTTTTATACACCCCTTTTTCCGCTGCCGCAAACCCGGCAGCTTCTTATTATCGCAAGGCTGGAAATTAGCGCAACAGTAGCAGCATATCTGCGATATGCAAACCAACGTTGTTACTGTTGCATTAAAAAGTTGGCTTGCTATAAAGTATAGTCATATTGCGGATGAAATGCAATCACTTTTGCAAAAGTATGCAGCGAAGAAGCGTTGGGCAGGGCATCAAAAAAGGCTCCTCCGTTTCCGGAGGAGCCGGACAGATTCAGCCGCCGAACAGGCCAAAGAAGCTGGTGTGGGTCACGCCCAGGATCAGAAACAGGGCGATGAGCGCAAACAGCACCCCGATGATGATGTCCATCTGATGGACGGTGAGGGGAAAATGATCGTAGAGCTTTTCCTTGGGATTGACAAAGTTCTTGTCGCCGTTGTCAAGCAGGGACTTTTTGCCTTGTTCAAAGTCGGCCCGCTGATCGGCAAGCTCGGCCTGCTCTTGTGCCAGCTGTGCTTCGCGGGCAGCCAGAACGGCTTCGCGCCGGGCAAGCTCTGCCTCGCGCTCGGCAGGGGTGAGGTCTTTTTGTGCCATACTGCACCTCCTGATGGTTGTTGCTTTTATGATAGCACACAAACATGAACAAAAAAAGGGGCCGCCCGCCCAAAAGGCAGACGGCCCACAGAAGAGAGGGCTTACTTCTTAGCCAGGTACTTGCGGATATCAATGGCCACAGCCACGATGATGACAAGGCCCTGGACGATGTAGGTGTAAGAGGAGTTGACGTTCATGAACTGCAGAGCGACCTTCATCA
>OBLG01000392.1_pt1 | contig 48856 bp, 41 predicted proteins | sample 1517451 | NCBI WGS metagenome assembly OBLG01 (sample SAMN04571694, study PRJEB22368) | human gut metagenome | biome: human gut; material: stool | host: Homo sapiens | place: Luxembourg | collected 2012-06-29
GTTGTTGAGCTTCAAGCCGATGCGTCCGATTACGCCGGTCTGTCCCCATCCGAGCGAGAACTCAATCTGGTCGTTCGACTTCTGTTCGAGGTCCCAGTTGATGTCTACGGTTCCGTTCTCGGGGTCGGGCTTCACGTCTGGGTTCACCTTCTCGGGGTCGAAGTGGCCCATTGACGCGATCTCGCGTGCCGAACGCTGCAGAGCCTCCTTAGAGAAGAGGTCGCCCGGCTTTGTACGCAGTTCGCGGCGCACCACGTTCTCGTACAGACGGTCGTTGCCGTTGATGCGCACGTGGTTGATGTGTGCCTGCGGACCCTCGAAGATACGCATCTCGAGGTCGATAGAGTCGCCCACGATGTTCACCTCTGTCGGGTGGAGCGAGTAGAAGAGGTAGCCGTTGTTCCAGTAGTTGTTGCCCACAGCGTCCTCGTCTTCGGTGAGTCGCTTGTTCATAAGCTTCTGGTTGTAGACGTCGCCCTTCTTCATGCCGAGCACGGCAGCGAGATAGTCGGAGCTGTATATCGTGTTGCCCACCCATGTGATGTTGCGTACGTAGTACTTCTTGCCTTCGTCCACCTTCACGCGCATGCTCACGTGCCTGTCGTCGACGTTCCACACCGTGTCGCTCACGATGTATGCGTCGCGGTAGCCCAGCTCGTTGTACTTGTCGATGAGCTTCTGCTTGTCGTTCTTCCAGCGTTCGGGCGTGTATTTCTTCTTGAACTTCAGGAACGTAGCCATCTTGCCCGCCTCGTGAGTCTCCTTGAACACACCTTTCTTTATGATGTTACCCTTTATCTTGCTTGTGGCGAGCGCCTTGTTGCCCTCGATGAAGATGTCGCGCACCTTCATCTTCTGCTTCTTGTCGATGATGACGTCGAGAATCACCTGGTTCTTGTTAGCCACGTCGTCGCGCTGCACGATCTGTATGTCGGCGTTCTTGAAGCCCTTCTCGTCGAAGTATTTCTTTGCGAGAATCTTCGCGCGGTCTATCATGTTAGGTGTAATCTGTGCGCCCTTGAGCAGTCCGAGCTTCTCCTCCATGTCCGTACGCTCCGACTTCTTCAGTCCGACGTAGTTGATGGTAGACACGCGCGGACGCATCTGCAGATGGATGTGCAGATAAGCCTTGTCGTGTACGAGCGAGTCGACAGAGATAGATACCTCTGAGAAGAGTCCGTACTTCCAGTAGTGCTTCACGGCGTCGGTGATAGCCTCGCCAGGCAGTTCTATCTGTTGTCCGATAGAGAGTCCGGAGATGCCAGTGAGCATGTAGTCCTCGTAGCCTTCCGCTCCCGACACAGCGAGTCCGCCGAGTGTCACAGTGCGCGGGGTTCCTGCATACGAGATGTCGGGGTATGTAATCTTGTCCTGCGCTTGGGCTGCGAAGCTGCTTACAAGGATGCAGGCTGTTGTCAACACCTTAATTATATTCATCGTTTTTCTCTTGATTGTTCTTTTTTCTGATTATTGAGGGGCTTTGCTCAGCCTCCACTTGCGCCTCTGTTTTTCCGAAGCGTCGCTGGCGTCGCTGGTAGTCGGCGATGGCTTGGTGCAGACCTTCTTCGTCGAAGTCGGGCCAGAAGGTGTCGCAGAAGTACAGCTCCGAGTAGGCTATCTGCCAGAGCAGGTAGTTGCTTATGCGCTGCTCGCCGCCGGTGCGTATGAGCAGGTCAGGGTCGGGCATGAAGCTCGTTGTCATGTGTTCGGAGATGAGCTGCTCGTTGATGTCGGCGTCCTGAATCTTGCCTGCAGCGAGATCGGCTGCTATCTCTCGTGTAGCCTTCACAATCTCCCAGCGCGACGAGTAGCTGAGCGCTACAACCATCGTCATCGCCGAGTTGTGGGCTGTGTGGTCCATGGTCTCCTGCAGCTTCTGCTGCACCTCCTTCGGCAGGCGCTCTATGTCGCCGATGACCTGGAAGCGCACGTTGTTCTTCATGAATATCTCGTCCTCAAGCGATGTGAGCACAAGACCCATGAGCGCAGCCACCTCGGTAGCGGGGCGGTTCCAGTTCTCGGTAGAGAAGGTGTAGAGCGTGAGATACTTCACGCCGAGGCGCGTACACTCTGATGTGATGCGGCGCACGGCGTCTACTCCTGCCTGATGGCCGAAGCTGCGCGGCTTGCCTCGCTCTGCTGCCCAGCGTCCGTTGCCGTCCATGATGATGGCGATGTGCTGGGGTATGTTGGTTGTATCGAGTTTTTCCATATTCTGTTTTTTCTTTTAAGGAGGTTTCAACTAAGCCTTCCTAAGCCTTCCTAAGCCTTCTTAAGCCTCTCTAAGCCATTGCTTTTCTCTAAGCCTTCCTAAGCCTTTGCTATCTTTTCTCTAAGCCTTTCTAAGCTAATCAGAGCCCTCCCCGACGGGGAGGGTTGGGAGGGGCTACTCATCCGCGTTATGGCAGGTGCGGCATTTCGCCATGAAGCTGTACGTCAGCGTGAGCTGGAACGCCGAGTAGCAGTCGGTGTTCTTGAAGAGTCCGCTGCTCTCTATGTTGTACGGGTCTTTCACACCGTCGAGCTTGTCGCTGAGCGAGAAGTGTACAGCCCATTCGAGTCCGAGGTTCAGTCGCGGTCCTATCTTGTACTTCACGCCCAAGCCGAGCGGCACGTTAGCCGTGAACACGTCGTTGCCGCCGCCCGTCACGAACGTGGCACCCAGTCCGCCGAAGACGAACGGCGTGAAGCGCTTCGCTCCGCGGTAGTCGCGTCCGGTGCCGTAGGGCCAGAAGTTGTATTCGTACGTCACGCTGGCGTCTACGAGCGTGTTGCTGAACGAGTAGGGGTTGCCGACGAAGTCGGGGTAGTAGGTCTTCACGTCCTTTGACGAACCGGTCAGCTTGCCGTACATCGCCGCCATCTTCAAGCCCATGTACGGGTTGAATATGCGGCGCAGGACGACCGAGCCGCCCATCTGCATGTTGCTCAGCACGCTGCCGTTGAAGTCGCCCTCGTACGACACGAGGCCTACGCCCGCACCAATCTCCATGCGGTATTCGTCGTCGGTCTGCGCCTTAGCCGTCGCAAACGTCAGAGTCATCAAGAGAAGGGTGAGGATTTTCTTCATTGTCATTAGAGTGCAACCTGTCGGTTCTTTATTCTGTGAGACCGGTCGGGTACTGTCTAACCGTTAGCCCGGTCTGTTCTTTTTTTTTATTCTGTGAAATCGGTCTGCTCTTTCTTCCATCCGAGGCGGTTGATTCTTCCGCGCCATGTCGAACCGCTCTTTGCGTTGACGATCCAGATGAAGTTGTCGCTGTCTACGGTGAGCGCCATTCTCGGTTCGTTCAGAGCATTGGTGCCGAGCGTGAGGTCAGCCGGAACGCTGAGTGTAGTGTCCTTCGCCCATGTGAGTCCGCCGTCCTTTGAGCTGTAGAGTTTGGCGTCGATGTCACTTGAGCCGTCGGGAGTGCCTAAGGCGTATGTCTTGCCGTCGTATGTAGCTACGCTCATGTTTTTGAGCTTCGGCAGGGCGTGCTTGTTGTCAGCCGACACCTCGTAGTATGTCCAAGGCTGGTTCTCGCTGTGCGCTGCGCCTTCGTCCACCTTGCCCCATACAGCCATCTTGCCGTCGGCTGTTGTGCCGTAGAGCGTCACGCGGTAGCTGTCGTTGTTGGTTACGAGCGCGTTGCATGTGTACGAGTGGTTGGTCACGGGCAGGAACGCTGCGTCGCTGTCGATGGTAGCCACGGTCCATGTGGCGCCGTTGTCGGCAGAAGCCACGAGCTGACCCTCGGCGTTGTAGCCGTAGAGACGCAGCGGACTTGCTGCCACGAGCTTCTTCACGCCGGTAGTTGAGCCGGTCTGCTTCCAGTTGTTGCCGTCTGTGGTACAGATGATGTTGCCGCCGTGGCTCAGATATACCTTGTCGTCTTTCGTCACCACGCCCTCATAGGCGTCGGCAGCAAGCACTCCGTTGAAGTTGGGCGTAGCCGCTCTCCATGTCTGTCCGTCGTTCATCACGTATACGCGTGTATGTGTGCCGTCGTTGCCGAAGAGGAAGAGGCGCACGCCGCCCTCGGCGGTCTTCACGGCGCAGGTCTTCACGGCTGTGAGCTGCTCTATCTCGGCGTTCTTAGCCATCGGCTTCCAGAAGAACGAGTCGGCCTGCTCCTTGTGTATGTTCACCTTCACCTTGTACTTGCGCAGCTGCTTGCCCGAGTTGCTCATCACCTGCAGCTCGCGCTCCTGCGAGAAGTCGAGCGAGTCGGTTCCGCTGATGTACTCCAAGCTCTCGTCCTTCAGACTCTTTATCAGCACCGCCATCGAGTTGAGTCCGGTAGCTGTGCAGACGAGCTTCTTGGCGTCTACGCCGCAGGGCAGCGAGTCGGGATTGTAGATGGTGTTGTTGTTTTGGTCGATGCAGAACTTGTAACTTGTGTACGACGAAGTGACGGTGTAGACACTGTCCTTGCCTTCCTTCTTTGTCTTGGTATGGATGTATCGTTTTGCTCCCGTCACAGAGAAAGATGTGATGGCGCTGTCGTCGGTGTACACGTATTCGTTGTCGTCATTAAGGCACGATGCGAGTGCAAAAACCGCCATGAACAGCATGGCAAAAGCTGCAAACTTATTTTTCATTCTTCCTAAACTTATTGTTTTTAGCTGCAAATTTAAGCAGAAATCTTCAATTTCAGCGCTATTTCACATTATAATTATGCAATTTATTGATTAATAGCCGCATTTTTAAGGTTGTTTAGTGATTGGTTATATTGTTACGGCCGCGTGGTAACGGTGTTACCGCATAGCTGTAACGATGTTACCACTATGCGGTAATGATGTTACAGCAGCGTGGTAACTAACAACAAAAAAAGCATTGTTCGCCTTGAACGGGCAAACAATGCTTTTCATATTGTGTCTTAATGCTTTCTAAGCTTGTGACGGATCACTACTCCGGCAACATCGTAACTGTGATGTGATTGCCGGCCTTGTTGAACTCCTTCATGAAGTTGCAGATGTCCTGGGCTGTGAGAGCCTCAAGAGTCTTGGCATAGTCGGTGTAGCCGTCGAAGTTGTAGAGATAGTTGTCGCTGATGACGCCGAGCCAGAAGCCGTTGGTCTTCACGCGGTCGCCGTTCTGCTTAACCATGTACTCCTTGCACTTCTGGAACTTGGCAGCGTCGCATGTGGTCTCGATAGCCTTCATCTCCTCGTTGAGGATGCGGATAGCCACGTCCTTCTTCTCAGGCTTCATCGGGCACTGAGCGAAGATCTGGAACATGCGGTAGTTGTCGGCACCGAGGTCAGCGCTTGCGTAAGCGCCTACAGAGTAAGCTGCACTTTCCTTCTCGCGAATCTTGTCGAGGTATTCCATAGAGAGCACCTGGCCTGCGATGTCGCAGCAGAGGGCGTTCTTCAGAGTGTAAGGCAGCTGGTCGTTGAACCAGAGCATTACAGAGTTGGCCTTCGGGGTCTCCTGCTTGCGCTTGAATGTGTTGTCTACGACGCCCTTCACCGGAGTGAGCTCGCGCTTGCTCTTAACGGCCTTAGCCTTAGCAGGCAGAGCGCCGAGATACTGGCAGATGAGCGGACGGATAGTAGCCTCGTCGTAGTTGCCCACGATGTTGAACACCCATCCCTGAGCAGAAGCTGTGCGCTCCTTAGCAATCTGGAGGATGCGGTCGTAGCTTATCTCCTTAAGGCGCTCTGTTGTGAGCGGAGCAATGCGCGGGTTGTGACCGTAGATGGTAGCCGAGATAGAGTCGCTGAACGCTACGTCTGGGTCGATCTCGCGGTTCTTCAGCGATACCTCGAGCTGCTGCATGAGGTTGTCGAACGACTTCTGGTCCTTGTTGATGTTTGTGAAGTAGAGGTATACCATCTGGAGCATTGTCTCAACGTCCTTCGGGGTAGAGTTGCCCGAAACGTTTGTAGAGAGCTGTCCGAGTGTGAGGTCTGCGTTGGCAATCTTGCCTGCGAGAGCCTTCTGCAGCTCTGTAGAAGAGAATGCGCCGAGACCGCTGTAGCCGATAACATTGTCGAAGAGCTGGAGGTTGGCGAAGTCCTTGGCGCCGTAGAGTGTAGAACCACCCTGTCCGCGGCCGCTGAGGAGCACCTGATCCTTCTTGTAGTCGGTCTTCATAAGGTTTACGACAACGCCGTTAGAGAGAGTAAGTGTAGTGTAGCCGAGCTTCTCGTTCTTCACTTCCTTCTTCACCTTGCCAGCCTTCGGCAAGGTAGTGATGAGCGGTTCGTTCTTCACGTTGTCTACGTAAGCCTCAATCTTCTGAGCGCGTGCGTCCTTGATAGCGCCGAGCAGCTCAGCCTCAGTCGGGTAAACGTTGCCCTCAGCCTCGTTCAGGAACGAGAGCACGATGAGGTTGGAGTCGTTAGCCGGCACGAGCTCAGCCATCATCTGGTTAGCCACCTCAACAGGCATAGCCGGTACAATCTGGCTCATAGTCTGATACTCGAAGTCGATAGACGGCATCGGGTCGCCCTCAAGGAAGTTGTCTACGAGGTCGCGGTAGAGCTGGCCGTTGCGACGCTTGTCCTTGTTGCTGTATTCCTTCTCGAGTGCGCTCTTGTAGTCCTCCTGGAAGCGTGCATACTCTGTAGCTGTGAAGCCGAAGCGAGCGGCGCGCAGAGCCTCTGTGTAAGCGGCCTTAAGCGCAGCGGCAGTCTTGCCGAGGTCCTTCGGAGAAGCCGAGAGGTTGAAGGCGTCCTTAGTCTTGGCGAAGATGAATGTGCCGTCGTTAGCGTAAGCGCCTACGTACGGGCACTCCGGATCGAGAGCCTTCTCCTTCAAGCGGTTGTTGAGCATAGTCATGGCAGCCTGCTTAGCGTAGTTGTAGATAAGGTAGCTGAGGTTGCCCTTCTCAGAAGCCGGGAACACGTCGTGCTTGATCATAAGCTCTACGCTGTTGGTCTGCTGCTCCTTGTCCTTGTCGATGATAACGATAGGCTCAGCGTTGTCTGGCACCTGCTCGTCTACGATAGGAGCGGGGTTAGCCGGGTTCTTGAACGAACCGAAGAGCTCCTTAATCTTGTTCTCCGTGTGCTTAACGTCTACGTTACCCACAACGATGATAGCCTGGTTTGTAGGGTGATACCACTTCTCGTAGTAGTCGCGCAGCTCTTTCGGCTTGAAGTTGTCGATGACAGACATCAGACCGATAGGATAGCGCACGCCGTACTTAGAGCCCGGGTAGAGCTTCGGCAGGTTGCGCTCGAACATGCGGCTTGAAGCCGATGTGCGCATACGCCACTCCTCGTGGATTACGCCGCGCTCCTCGTCGATTTCTTTCGGGTCGAGTGTGAGGGCGTTCGACCAGTCGCTCAGGATGAGCAAGCAAGAGTCGAGAGCCGACTGGCGGTCGGTAGGTACGTTAGAGATGTTGTATACAGTCTGGTCGATTGAGGTGTAAGCGTTAAGGTCGCGACCGAACTGTACGCCGATGCTTTCGCAGTAGCGAATCACGCCGTTGCCAGGGAAGTGCTTTGTGCCGTTGAAGCACATGTGCTCGAGGAAGTGAGCGAGCCCGCGCTGCGACTCCTCCTCCTGGATAGCGCCCACTTTCTGTGCGATGTAGAAGTCGGCACGATTCTCCGGCCAGTTGTTGTGGCGGATGTAGTAGGTCAAACCATTGTCCAACTTACCGACAACTACGTCGGGGTCAGCCGGAATGGGTGGCATCTGCTGTGCCTGAGCAAGTCCTGCAAAGAATGCGAAGACTGCAACCATCAGTTTTCTTAGTTTCATAAATTATTATTTTTAGTTGATGTAATTATCTGTTCGTACAGTATGCAAAAGTAGTTTATTTTTCCGCTCCTTGTGTCAAATGTTTATGATTTTTAAGAAATAAGCATCATTTTTGGTCGTCTTCGCTTGCTTTTCTCATATTTCGCGGATGGTGGTTGAGTATTTCGTCGCGCAGAGTGGTTATGTCAATGTGGGTATATATCTGCGTCGTCGATATGTTTTCGTGTCCGAGCATCTCCTGGATGGCTCTCAGATTGGCTCCGCCTTGCAGCAGCGCTGTGGCGAACGAGTGTCTGAGCGTGTGGGGCGACACGGTCTTCGTGATGCCGGCGTCGCGCGCCGTGTTCTTTATCATTATCAGTATCATGGTGCGCGTGAGGTGTGCTCCTCTGCGGTTGAGGAACACGTATTCGTCTTCGCCGGGTTTGATGTTCATGAGGTTGCGGTCGTAGAGCCACAGTTGCAGTTCGTGCAGGGCGTTGGCAGATATGGGCACGAGGCGTTGCTTGTTGCCCTTGCCCGTGATGCGCAGGTAGCCGTCTGCGGCGAAAACGTCGCTGAACTTAAGGTTTACGAGTTCGGAGACGCGCAGTCCGCAGGAGAAAAGCATTTCGATAATGGCACGATTGCGCTGTCCCTCGGGTTTGGAGAGGTCGATAGACTGCTCCATGCGGTCTATCTCTTCTGTAGAAAGCACTTGTGGAAGGTGTTCGCCGAGCGTTGGCGACTCAAGAAGCTCCGACGGGTCGTCTTTGAGCGTGCCGTCGAGTAAAAGAAAGCGGAAAAAGGAACGCACACCGCATAGTATGCGTGCCTGACTGCTTGGCGCTACGCCGAATTCGTGCAGTATGGTGGCGAATTGCTCCAAGTGTGAAAGACGCACTTCCTCAATGGCGAGGTGCTCGCCATTGAGGAAGTTTATAAGATAGTCGATGTCGTGTGAGTAGGCATCGATAGTGTTCTGTGTGTAGTTGCGCTCGAGGCGCAGAAAGCGCATGTAGCGGCGCTTTATCTGAGTATAATCCATGATGTTGTGTTGTTGATGTGTTGTTGTGTTGATGTGTTGATGTGTTGAGATTTGTGCTATTGTCAACCCATCAACACAACACCATCTCAACTTTTCTCAACACCTCAACACAACACCACCTCAACATCTTTTTACTTCTTCAGCTTAAAGCCGAGACGCATGCCGTTGTAGCTCTTGAGCAGCGCGTTGATGGTAGCTGCTGTGGTGCTCTGTGTGGCTGTTGTGTTAGAGATGCCTTTGAGGATGGTCATCAGCTTGTCGGCGTTGAAGACGAGCGTCATCTCTTTGCCCTGCACGCTTACGTGAGCGGTGTACTCCTTGCCGAATTTAGGCTTGAAGGTGATGGTCTTCTCCTTGCTGTTGAAGGTGTATGTGCCGTGTATGGTCTGCTTCTTGATCTTTGTGGTGTAGTTGCCCTCGCCGTCGAAGGTGTATACGATGCCCGGCACGTACTTCTTCATGATGGGCGACAGCTTGCTCTCGATCTTTGCTGCAGCAGCTGTTCCGCCGGCTTTAGCCAGAAGGTTGTCGCTCTCGAACTCGCACGCCGGACCCGTGTACAGCCATGTGCCCTTGATGCCTTCTTCTGTTGTAGCCTTGTCGCCGATGATAGCCTTGCCGATACCGCCGAGGATGTCGCCGAGGCTCTGTGCCTGCATTGTTGTGGCACCGATGAGCAGCATCACTGCTGCCATGATAAACTTAATCTTTTTCATAAATATCTAAATTTAATTTGTAATCGTTGTATTCAAGCACAAAGGTACAAAAAAGAACCATACCTTCATGCTTTTCAACCAATTATTCTTCTCCCGTGCCGTTGTAGTCCATCTGCTGCATCTGGCTGCTACCGTCGTTACGCTTGGTCTGCTGACGGTGCTTCTGCTTCATGTTGCCGAAGTTCCACGTCACGGTGAAATTGAAGCGGCGTCCGCCTCGTTTGTTTATCTGGTGGCGTGTGAAGTTGTCGCCGCTGGTGAATGTCTCCCACTGGCGCGAGTTGAGTAGGTCGCGGCAGTTGACAGCCACGGTGATGAGCTTGTTGAAGAAGTTCTTGCGTGCGCCGAAGTCTACGCTGTACGACGGCTTGCGGTAGCCCTGCGTGATGACCTGGCGTGCCTCGTAGCGTCCGGTAGCCTGCACGGAGATGTCGTAGGGCAAGATGAGGCTGGCTGTCATGCGGGCGTTCCATGTGAAGCGGTCGTCGGCAGCGCCTCTCACTATCTGTCCGTCGATGGGGTAGGCGAATCCGTCGAGCTTGTAGTAGTAGGCGTTGGCGGAGGTGGTGAGGTCGAGTATGCGGAAGAACTTGTTCTTAAGTGTCAGTTCAAGACCCGACGACTGGCTCTTCGCCACGTTCATCGAGGTAGAGTAGAAGAGTCCGTCCTCCGAGTTCTTGTAGCTGATGCGCTGTATGACGTCGGTTGTAGGGCGGTAGTAGGCGCTGACGAGCAGCGAGTGGTCGCGCCATGTCTTCAGATAGTTGAGCGAGAACGAGTGACTGTACTCTGGTGTCAGCTCGGGGTTACCGAACGACACGGTGGTAGCGTCGCGTGTGTCGCGGAACGAGTTGAGCTCTCCGCCCCACGGACGGCGCAGACGGCGTGTGTAGTTGAGCTGCAGCTGCTGCGACTCGGTTATCTGATAAGAGAGGAAGAGCGAGGGGAAGAGCTGGAAGTAGTCTTTCTTGAACGGCTTCTGGCGCAGCGACGGGTCGTGCTCCTGCTCCCATGTGTAGCTCTCGGTGTTCACCTTCCAGTATTCGCCGCGCAGACCTGCCATCACACCGAAGTTGCCCAGCTTGTAGTTGAGCGAGGCGTAGAGGGCGTGCAGATCCATGTCGTAGATGAAGCGGTTGTAGAAGAGCTTGTCCTCGGTAGCCGCCGTGCCTTCCCACGATGTGTTGTCGACGTACGACTCCTGCGGGGTGTTCTCGTGCGAGAAGTTAGCCTGGTATCCAGCCTCCACCTTCATGTCCTTCGTAATCTGGTTCTCGTAGTCGAGCTTCACCTCCCAGCGGCGGTTGTTGATGTGCTGCGGGCGGTACTGGTAGTCGTAAGCGTGCACGTCGTTGCCCTCCCAAACCGTCGAGTCGCGGTAGAAGTTGTCGCCGTCCGACTTCCAGCGGCTGTAGTCGACTGTGAAGTCGAGCAGGTGGCGCTTGCTGAACGTGTGGCGGTAGTTGAACTCGGTGTAGAACATGTTCATGTCGCTGCTCGAGCGGGTGAGTCGGTCCATGAGATAGTTGCTGAGTCCGTCAGCCACGGCGGTGTATCTGTACGGTGTGAAGCTCTTCGACTTGCGTTCGCCCTTCATAAGCATTCCGCTCAGGCTCAGGTCGTCCTTCTTCGAGGCGTGCAGCGTCAGTCCGGCGCGTGTGAAGAGGTTGTTGCCCCAGTTGTCGTTGTCAGCTTTGTAGCTCTGGTTGTAGGTGTTGGAGGTCTGCGTGCTCTCGGTGTAGCCCGTGTTCTGGCGGTGGCGGTAGCCGATGTTGGCGTATGCGTCCAAGAGACCGCTGTTGTAGTTGATGTTGAAACTGCTGTTGGCGCCGCCCTTAGTGTTGGCACCTGCCTGCAGCGAACCGTAGTAGCCCGCCTTGCGGTCTTTCTTCAGCACGATGTTGATGATGCCGGCAGAGCCTTCGGCTGAGAACTTCGCCGACGGGTTGTCAATCACCTCGATGCTCTCGATGGTCTCGGCAGGCAACTGCTGCAGAATCTGCGCACGGTTGTCGGTGGTGAGACCCGACGCCTTGCCGTTTATCCACACCTCCACCGACGAGTTGCCGCGCAGCGACACGTTGCCGTCGTTGTCTACCTCAACGGAAGGTATGTTGTCGAGCACTTCGGACGCCGACTGTCCGGCGTTGCCGATGAGCTGCGCCACGTCGAACGTCTTGCGGTCTACCTCGAGCTTCATCGCCGAGCGCTGTCCGGTGACGGTGACGCCCTTCAGCATCTTCGCGTCCTCAGACATATATATAATATTGTAGTGCTGATTGGTGTTCGAGGATGTTATCTCGAACTTGCGTGTCTCGGTCTTGTAGCCCACGAACGTAAGTTCCAGAGTATAGCGGTCGTTGGCGAGTCCCTGAATATTGAAGTTGCCCACGGCGTCGGTCATGCCGCCGCTCACAAACTTGCCGGTGGCAGTCTGCGAAACCTTCACGTTAACAAAACTAAGTGGTTCTGAGTTGCGTTTATCAAGGACTTTTCCTTTCACAAGTCCTTGCGCCCATCCCGCCGCTGTGCAGAGGAAGAGCATCAAAAATAGTGCTAAGTGTTTCATATTATATAAGACGTGTTTGGCGCATGTGGGTTTAATTGTGTGCAAAAATAATTCGCGCCGACCGATGCGGATGGCATGCAGCAGGCTTTTCTGAGGCGGCGCTTAAGCCGAATTGAGTCTCTTTATGCCTCATAAGCCTTTGCTGACTAAGCCTTTTCTTAATCTTCCAATAGTTCGTCGGCTCCGTCTATGCAGCGGCGTATCACCTCGTAGCCGAATCCGCGCCCCAAGGCGTATTTCGTCAGCTTTGCGCGCATCTCGTAGTCGCTCTCAGCCTGTACCGAGCGTCGCTTAGCAGCGATAAGCTTCTTCAGCTCAACCACATACGCCTCGTCATCCACCTCGTCGAGCACTCGGCGGCTTATATCGCTCGCCACACCCTTCTGGTAGAGCGCCTGCTCTATCTTGCGGCGCCCCCATCGGTCGAAGCGTATCTTCTCGCGCACGAAGAATCGGGCGAACCGCTCGTCGTCAACGAACTTCTCGTCTATCAGTCGGTCGAGCACTCGCTCGCGTGCGTCCTCCGACAGTTGCCAGCGGCGCATCTTCTCGAGCATCTCGCCCGACGAGTGCTCCGCACGGGCGCAGAGCGCCGCCAACTTCTGCAGCGCCTCCTGCTCGGTTATGGGTTTCTTCTTTTGTAGCATTTTTTTGTTGAGTGTTTTTAAAGGCAGCGTTTAAGCCTTTCTAAGCCTCTTTAAGGTAGCGTTTAAGCCTTTCTAAGCCTCTTTATGCCTTTCTAAGCCTTGGGTAACTAAGCTCTCCTAAGTCTTTGCTAACTAAGCCCTCCCCGACGGGGAGGGTTGGGAGGGGCTGCCCTTTCTTCCTTTCACGAACCTTGGCAGTCCGAAGCAGTCATCGTTCACCGTCACCTCCTCGAAGCCCATCTCTCTCATCATCTCGCCCGTCGCCTCCGCATGCCTCGTGTTGCATTCGAAGAGCAGGCTTCCGCCGTTGCTCAGCGAGCTCTGCGCGTAGCGGGCTATGGCGCGGTAGAAGCGCAGCGGGTCGTCGTCGGGCACGAAGATTGCCGTGTGTGGCTCGTGCAGTAGCACGTTGTCGTCCATGTCGGCGCGCTCCGAGTCGCAGATATACGGCGGGTTGCTTACTATCAGGTCCCAAGGGGCGTTAGGTTTGCTAGGTATACTAGGCTTACAAGAAAAGCTAGCCTCCCAAGTCTCCCTAGAACAGCTCTCCTCTGCCCTCAGTGCGTCCCTCTTGCAGAACGCCACCTCAGCCTTCAGCGCCTTTGCGTTGCTTTCCGCCGTGCGCAGCGCCTCCTCAGAGATGTCCCACGCTTCCACATACGCCTCGCCGAGGCGCAGCTTTAGGCTGATGGCTATGCAGCCGCTGCCCGTTCCGATGTCGAGTATGCGCTTTGGGGCAGGAGGTGCAGCGTTGGAGACGCCGTTTATCAGCCTCTCGCCCTCGTCCACAAGCCATTCCGTTTCGGGGCGCGGTATAAGCACCGAGGCGTTCACGCCGAAGTGGTTGCCGCAGAAGTCGGCATAGCCCAGCACGTGCTGCAGCGGTTCGCCCTGCTCGATGCGTCGCACAGCGGTGTCGAGACGCAGCGTGTCGTCGGCAGACAACTGGTCGGTGGCACCGCAGACGATGTCGGTGTACGATAAGCCGAACAACTCCTCGATGAGGATGCGCGCAATGGCACGAGCCTCGCCGTCTTCGTATGATGTGGCTATACGATGCCATATTTCTGAATAAGTCATATCGTTGTGAATGTTTTTTTTAATCTATAGTTCTGGGATGTAATTTATAATGACCTAATCTGTAATATATGATAAACTAATCTATTATTTATAATAAACTGATCTGTGATTTATAATATAATAAGATGTAGGCTTGATTAATAAAGAATATAAATTATCAAATTTCAGAATATAAATTGAGAAAATGTGCCGCGAGCGGGACTCGAACCCGCACAGCCATTACTGGCCAAGGGATTTTAAGTCCCTCGTGTCTACCAATTCCACCATTGCGGCGACCTGTGTCGTTTTGTTTGATGTCTTAATAAAAAACGGCAGCATTTCTGCCACCTGTCCTAACAAAAACAATCAAACTATTTGAAAAGAGCGGCAAACGGGACTTGAACCCGCGACCCCAACCTTGGCAAGGTTGTGCTCTACCAACTGAGCTATTGCCGCATAAAGCGCTTTTTGCGAGTGCAAAGGTACATTATTTTTTTCAAGTGGAGAAGAAAAACAGGAAAAAAGTGTTGTTTGGCAATAGAATTGTCTTAAAAGGGGGTGCAGCGGTCTTCGCTGCACCAACCGAGAAAATAGCATTGTTAGCTTGATCGGTGCAGCGGGGACCGCTGCACCCCCTTGATTCTAACAGCTCTTGTGCGTCATGATGTCGAGCACCATCTCGTCTGTGCGGTTCATGGCTTCGGCGCCGATGCTTGTGAGGTTGCGTATAGAGCGGTCTACATCGTTGTCGATGATGCCCTCTACTGAGCTCACGCACTTGCCTTCCATCGAGAGCAGCGCAGAGAGCAGCGCAGTAGACACGCCCGACGAAATCTTCAGCGCGCAGCTCGGCTTTGCTCCGTCGCATATCATGCCCGTGATGTTGGCAATCATGTTCTTCACCGACCAGCAGATGTGCTCGTAGTTGCCGCCCATGAGGTAGGTGATGCCGCAGCTTGAGCCGATGCTTGCCACTACGCAGCCGCAGAGAGCCGACAGCTTGCCGAGGTTCTGCTTGATGTAGATGGCTGTGAGGTGGCTCAGCGTGAGTGCGCGAATGAGTTCCTCCTCGGTGTTCTCGTTCTCCTCGGCATACACAGCCACGGGGTTGGTGGCGCAGATGCCTTGGTTGCCCGAACCCGAGTTGCTCATCACCGGAATCATCGCGCCGCCCATACGAGCGTCGCAAGCCGATGCGGTCTTAGAGATAATATGCGAGAAGATAGAGTTGCCGAAGATGCCGTGGCTCAGTGGGCGGTCGATAGTCTTGCCCAAACAGTGGCCGTAGTTGTGCTTCTTCGACTCCTCCGCGATGCGGAAGTTGTAGTCGCGTGTCTTCATAATGAAGCGCAGGTCATCCTCAGGCGTTGTCATAGCGAAGTCATAGACAAGTCGCATGTTGAGGCGTATGTCGTTGTTCTCTGCCTCGCCCGCCTTGTGGTGGCGCTCGTCGAGCAGCACTTCGCCGTCCTTCTCCAGGTATACGAAGTGGGTGTGCGACGTGGTGATTACGGCTGTAGCCTTATGGCCGTCGGCCTCGCAGGTGATCTCTACGTACAGCTTCTCGGTGATGCCGCTCTTGAGCTGTATGGAGATATGGTCGGCGTCGATATACTGCTTGCCCTCTTCGAGCGAGTCTGGCGTAAGGTCTTTTATCACCTCCAGTTGATATTCTGACTTGCCGATGATGGCTCCGAGAGCGATGGCAATAGGCAGTCCGATCATGCCCGTGCCGGGTATGCCCACGCCCATGGCGTTCTTAAGGATGTTGGCAGAAAGCAGCGCCGTGATTTTCTCAGGGCGGCAGCCCAACAGCTCCGTAGCGCGAGCCACGCAGAGCGACACGCACATCGGCTCGGTGCAGCCGACGGCTGGCACTACTTCGCGATTGATAAGGGCAATGATTTGTTTGCGAATGTCTTCTTCAAGCATATTGTTTAGGGTTATTAGTTGAGAGTTTAGAGTTGAGAATTGAGAGTTTACTTAGTTGAGAATTGAGAGTTGAGAATTGAGAGTTATAATTACCTTGATAGTTCATTAGCAGCTCTTGAAAGTTGCAAAACATATCATAACTCTCAACTCTAAATTCTCAACTCTCAATTTATTCTGTTGACTCAACCGAGTCAACAGAATATCGTTTTACTTCTTTCTGCTCTTCTTTGCAGCGGTCTTCTTAGCCGGAGCCTTCTTCTCCTCCTTCTTAGCCTCAGCCGGCTGCTGCTTGCGGTCGATCTTCACGAGCTCTACCTTGAAGATAAGAGTAGAGTAGGGCTTAATCTGACCTGCTGCGCGCGAACCATAAGCCAGTTCCTGCGGAATGTAGAGCATCCATGTGCTGCCTGCAGGCATAGAGGTAAGAGCCTCTGTCCAGCCCTTGATAACCTGGTCTGGGCGGAAAGTAGATGTGTCAGGATTGCGCTTGTAGCTGCTGTCGAACACGTTTCCGTCGATGGTCTTGCCCTCGTAGCGTACGGTTACGTTGTCGTCCTTAGTAGCCACCTCGCCGGTTCCGGCTGTGAGCACCTTGTACTGCAAGCCAGAAGGCAGCGTAACGACGCCTTCCTTCTTGGCGTTGGCAGCGAGCCAGTCGGTGTTCTCCTTCTTGTAGGCATCCTCCTGACGGCGCTTCTCTGTGGTCATTGTGTTCTCGAAGAACTTCTTTGCGTCAGCAGCCTTCATCACGGTAGTGTCGTTGACAACGGCGTCGATGAAGCCGCGGTTGAAGTTGATGCTGTCGAGAGTCCACTGAGTGTTCTTCACCTCGTTAGCAACGCCCGGATACATGCGTGTCTCGAGCATCTGTGCAATCTGCACGCCGGCGCTGTGAGCCATGAACTGCTTGTCGTTAGAGCGCTTGATGCCCTCGCGCAGACCAGCTACGAACGCGTCCATAGATGTAGAGTCGACGCCGTACTGCTTGCTTACGTACTCCATCAGACCGGTGGTGTAGGTCATGCCGGCAGCGTAGCTCAGCGAGTCGGACATGCTCAGGAGCGCAACCGGAGCCTTGCAGCAGCCTGCAGCACCCTTCTTGCACTCCTTCTTGTTCTTCTTGCTCTTCTTGTCTGCCTTGCAGCACTCTGTCTTCGCTTTCTTGCATTCCTTGTTGTCCTTTGCAGAAGCGTTGGTGAAGGTTGCAGAGAGCAAAGCAACCATCGCCAGTGTCAATATCTTTCTCATTTTTATTTATTGGTTTAAAGGATAAAGTAGACGAGCGGGCAGGCGTTACCGTCTACTCGTCAACTCGTCTACTTGTCTTTTTGTTTACTTCTCAACCTGATTACTTTCCGTTTACGCTTATGAGCTCAATCTTAAAGATCAGCGGAGAGTAAGGCTTGATCTCGCCCTGCTCGCGGTCGCCGTAAGCGAGTTCCTGCGGGATGTATACTTCCCATACAGAGCCTGCCGGCATGTGTACGAGAGCCTCTGTCCAACCCTTGATTACCTGGTTAGCACGCAGAGTGATAGGCTGGTTGTTCTTGTAGCTGCTGTCGAACACCTTGCCGTTGATGAGCTTGCCCTCGTAGTGTACCTTTACGAGTGAGGTGTCCTTCGGCATAGCGCCGTTGCCCTCCTTGATAACCTTGTACTGTACGCCTGAGGGAAGAGTCTTCACGCCTGCCTTCTTAGCGTTGGCAGCCATCCACTCCTCGCCCTGCTTCTTCAGCGCGCCGTACTTCTGCTCCATGTACTTAGACTTGATAGCCATCATCTTCTGCTGAGCTACCTGGCCAGCCTGCTCCATTGTCATGATGCCCTTGCCGTGTACGCCCTGAACGAAGCCTGCCATGAAGTTCTTCAGAGAGATAGTCTTTGTAGAGTCGTCGCCGAAGATCTCGTGGTTGATGCCCTTAACCATGCGGTTAGAGATCTGCTGACCGATTTGTACACCCATGTAGTAAGCGGCCTTCTTCTTGTTGTCGCCAGCGTTAGCACCGTCGTTCAGACCCTTTACGAATTCGTCGATATAGGTGGTGTCGATGTCCATCTGCAACAGATACTGCTTCAGACCCTGGGTCTGAGCCATGCCGATAGCGTAGCTCAGTGTGTCTACGTCGTTCTTAAGATTTGCCTTTGCGGGAGAGTTTCCGCAAGAAGCGAAGATGCCAGAAATGGCAATAGCCAAAGCGGCTACGATTGAAAACTTTTTCATTGTTTGTGTTATTGTTGTTTTTTAGTTGTTTCTTTAGAGAACCTTGATAAGCTCTACGTCGAACACCAATGCTGCGAACGGCGGGATAGCTGCGCCTGCGCCGCGTTCGCCGTATGCCAGCTGGTAAGGGATGAAGAAGCGGTACTTTGCGCCCTCAGACATGAGCTGCACGCCCTCTGTCCAGCCTGCGATAACGCCGTTCAACGGGAATGTAGCCGACTCGCCGCGCTTGTAGCTGCTGTCGAATACGGTGCCGTCGATGAGGCGACCCTCGTAGTGGCACTCTACGGTGTCCTCAGCGGTCGGCTTCTTGCCGTTGCCCTCGTTGAGCACCTGATACATAAGACCTGAAGGCAGCGATACTACGCCCTCCTCAAGAGCCTTGTCTGCGAGCCAAGCCTCGCCCTTGTCCTTGTTCTCCTTATACTTCTCGGCTGCGGCTGCGCGCTGCTTAGCCTCCTGCTGCTGGAAAAATTCTGTAACAATCATCTGAGCCTCCTGGTCAGCCACCTGCGGCTCCTTGCCCTCAAGCATGTCCTTGATAGCCTGAGCGAAGTCGTCGATGTTAAGGTTCTCGGCTCCCATCTGTGAGAGCTGGCGGCCTATGCCAAGGCCCAAAGCGTAACTAAGTTTGTCCATAAGTTGTATTTGTTTTTTTATAATGTATCAATGCTTAGGGGCTAAAGTCTTGCAAATTTACTACTTATATTTGATTTCAAATACATAATTGTGTAAAAATCACTTTTTTTAATTATTACGATAGCTCTTTTTGCTTACTTATTAATGTTTTGTTTGCGTACTTATCTATGTTTTGTCTGTGTATATATTCATGATTTATAGGTACAGGCGTATAAAAATGTAAAATATCACCGCAAATCTTTGGCTGTTTGCGCTATTTCCACTATTTTTGCAGTGTTAGCCGCGTTACAGGCTGCGTGAACCTAAACAAAAATAGCGAGTGGATATTCTTCACCCGCCAACTTGTTCGTTAAATATACTACAATGAAAACCGACCACCTCCTGATTATACGATTTTCTGCCCAAGGCGAGGTAGCAATGCTTGTGCCTGTGGTCAGTTCGCTTGCACGCCAATATCCCGACTTGCGCATCACAGTGCTGAGTCGCCCTTTCGCTCGTCCTTTTTTCGAGGGGCTGGCTCCGAATGTGGGCTTCATGGGTGCCGATTTGGAGGGCGAATACAGGGGCGTGACAGGGCTTAACGCCCTCTACCGCCGACTTATTGCGAAGAACTTCACGGCTATTGCCGACATGCACAATATTCTTTCGTCGCGCTATCTGCGCATGCGCTTCAACCTGAGCCGCTTCCGTGTGGAGCATATAGACCGTCATGTGTCCGAACGCCGTAAGCTGACGGCGCAGAAGGACAAGCAGCTGCGCCAGTTGCCTACGGCTTTCGAGAATTATACCGACGTACTCTCGCGCTTGGGCTATCCTGTGAAGGTCGATTTTCATTCCATATTCCCGCCCACGGGCGGCAACCTGCGCCTTGTGCCCGAGCAGATAGGCGAGAAGAAGATATTCCAGCAGTGGATAGGCGTGGCGCCGTTTGCCATTTACAAGGAGAAGGTCTATCCGCCGGAGAAGATGGAGCAGGTTGTGGCAGAGCTGATACGTCGCCATCCGTCGTGTCGTGTGCTGCTTTTCGGGCGCACCGAGGCTGAGCAGAAAGTGCTCGACACATGGTGCGCACGATATAAGGAGTGTGTGAACGCGTCTGTGCTTCTCGGTACGCTGCAGCAGGAGCTGATAGTGATGAGCCATCTCGACGTGATGCTCTGCATGGACAGCGTCAACATGCATCTGGCTGCGCTCACCGGCATACGCATTGTGAGCGTATGGGGCGCTACGCATCCGTTCGCCGGCTTCCTTGGCTGGAACCATCGCATGGGCGACGTGGTGCAGGTAGACATGCCGTGCCGTCCGTGCAGCGTGTTCGGCAATGTTCCGTGTATGCGTGGCGACCATGCCTGCATGAACGCCATCGACCCGATAACCATTGCCGACAGTGTGGAGCGCGTGCTGAACGAACTGCCGAAGCGTGTGGTCAGCCCCTCACCATCTCAACCCCTCACCACCTTATAGCTCACGTGTAGTATTATCGTGCAGGTTTTCGGCTTCGCTTCGAGGCGAAGCTGGTCGTAGATGAGGTTCGCCTTTATGAAGTCGTGCATCTTCTGCGCCACCTCCATGCTCGATACGTGTATGTCAGCCTCCTCGCCGAGGCGGTGCTGCGATGTGTTGTCGCTGCCCGTAAGCCGGCAGAGCTCTTCCGAATGGTATCCGTTCACGACGCGTATCACGCCGAAGCGGCGCCTGAGCGGTTCGAGCACGTTCTCGCACAGCGCACGCAGACGCTCGGTCTCCTCAGTCGTAGGCACGTTGGCGATGCGGTGGCGTATCACGGCGCCCGAAAGCGCGAGGTTGCGCAGCGTGAAGTGCTCCGACATGCGCAGGTCGTAAAGTGTTGCATACTCGTTAGTTGTGTTAAAAGCGGTTGCCGCATTTGCGGCAACCTTCTTTGTGTTTTCCATGTGTTTTAGATAATTAAAGTTAGTAAAAATCAAGTAACTATATATATTGTTTTTGTGTCTTAATCTGCTGCAAAAGTATGGGTTGTTCTGGAAATAACAATTCAAGTGGCTACTTTTACTGTTAAATATTGTTTTTAAACACGTGTTAGGCCGATTTTTAGTAACTTTGCACCTTATTAATATAAAGGGGTGAGGTGTTGAGATGGTGAGATGGTGACAAATGATATTCAGATGTTGCCCGAGATGGTGACAAATGATGTTCGGATGTTGCCCGTTCCGCCCCTCTTTCTCCCTCAGAAAACAACGAATATGATCAATACAAACATACACGATTATGAGATAATGGCGCCGGTAGGTTCGCGTGAGAGCCTTCAGGCTGCCATTCAGGCAGGCGCCGACAGCATCTACTTCGGTGTGGAGCAGCTGAACATGCGCTCACATTCTGCCAACCATTTCACTATTGAGGACCTGCACGAGATAGCAGCCATCTGCACAGAGCACGGCATGAAGAGCTATCTCACCGTAAACACCATCATCTACGACGAGGATGTGGAGCTGATGCACCAGATCATCGACGCGGCGAAGGAGGCTGGCATCTCTGCGGTGATAGCTTCCGACGTGGCTGTTATGAGCTACTGCCGTCAGGTGGGCGTAGAGGTTCACCTCTCTACGCAGCTCAACATCAGCAACGCCGAGGCTCTGAAGTTCTACGCTCAGTTTGCCGACGTTGTTGTCTTGGCGCGCGAGCTGAACATGGACCAGGTGGCTTACATCTTCGAGCAGATAGAGAAGCAGCACATCTGCGGACCGAAGGGCGAGCTGGTGCGCATCGAGATGTTCTGCCACGGTGCGTTGTGCATGGCTGTGAGCGGCAAGTGCTACATGAGTCTTGCCAACACCGGACGCTCTGCCAACCGCGGCGAGTGCATGCAGATATGCCGCCGTTCGTACACCGTCACCGACAACGAGACGGGCAACCAGCTCGAGATTGACAACAAGTATATCATGTCGCCGAAGGACCTCAAGACCATCCGCTTCATCGACCGCATGATGCGTTCGGGCGTGCGCGTCTTCAAGATAGAGGGTCGCGCTCGCGGCGCAGAGTACGTCTACAATGTGGTGCGCTGCTACAAGCAGGCTATTGCGGCTGTGCTCGACGGCACGTTCACCGACGAGAAGAAGGACGCGTGGGACGCAACGCTCGCTACGGTCTTCAACCGCGGCTTTTGGGACGGCTACTATCAGGGTCAGACTTTGGGCGAGTGGAACAGCAACTACGGATCGAACGCTACGGAGAAGAAAGTGTACGTGGGTCGCGGCGTGAAGTATTTCTCTAACATCGGTGTGGCTGAGTTCACGTGCGAGGCGATGGAGTTCTCGGTTGGCGACAAGCTGCTCATCACCGGTCCGACAACGGGCGTGATGTACGTAGACGTTGACGAGATACGCTACGACCTGAAGCCGGTGGAGACGGCGCATAAGGGTCAGCACGTGTCGTTCCGCGTGCCGGCGAAGATAAGACCAAGCGACAAACTGTTCAAGATTGTTCCTGCGCAGGCGCAGTAACAATCTTGAAGTTGAGATGTTGAGAAATGATGTTGAGGTGGTGAGGTGTTGAGATGTTGACATATGAAGTTGAGATGTTGAATGTTGATGTGTTGACATTTGTACATTTCTCACCATCTCACCATCTCACCATCTCACCATCTCACCATCTCACCACAACACCATAACACCATAACACCACCTCACCATAACAACCCCTAACACCACCTCACCACAAATGTCACCATAACAACATCTCAACATAACAACACCTAGCACCAAACACCATAAAATCTCATGACAATAAACGAAGCACAGGACGAAGTCATTGAACAGTTTCAGGACTTCACCGACTGGATGGACAAATACCAGTTACTCATAGACCTCGGCGGCGACCTTGAGCCGCTCGACGAGAAGTATAAAACCGAGCAGAACCTCATCGACGGCTGCCAGAGCCGTGTGTGGGTGCAGTGCGATATGACCGACGACGGTCGTCTCGTCTTCACCGCCGACAGCGACGCTCTCATCGTGAAGGGTATCATAGCGCTGCTCATTCAGGTAATCAGCGGACATACACCGCGCGAGATTCTCGACGCCGACCTCTACTTCATCGAGCGCATCGGTCTGAAGGACCACCTCTCGCCGACACGCTCCAACGGACTGCTCGCTATGGTGAAGCAGATACGCATGTACGCATTGGCATACGAGGCCAAAGGACAATGTTGAGTTTTGAATGTTGAATGTTGAATTGTCGGCTTCGCCGATGAGGAATTGTTCAATTTTGAATTATTTGGATAAACAATGAAACAAATATTATTTTCAGTGCTTTCACTGGTTGCAATAGTGTCGATAGCATGTTCGTGCGCATCGTGCAAGAACGCATCGAAGACAGCCGCCGAGCCCGACACCGTGGCGCTCGTAGGTCCTACGTTCCGCGCCGACTCGGCATACATGTTCGCCGCAAAGCAGTGCGAGTTCGGTCCGCGCGTCATGAACTCTGCGGCTCACGACCGCTGCGGCGAGTGGATAATGCAGAAGTTCCGCGAGTTCGGCATGAGCGTTGAGGCTCAGGACGCCGAGCTGAAGGGATGGGACGGCACGATGCTGCGCTCGCGCAACATCATAGCGCGCTTCCGCCCCGAACAGACCACACGCATACTGCTCTGCGCCCATTGGGACAGTCGTCCGTGGGCTGACAACGACCCCGATTCTACCAACTGGCGCCGTCCGGTGATGGCTGCCAACGACGGAGCGAGTGGCGTGGCTGTGATGCTCGAGTTGGCTCGCGCTCTGCAGAGCGACACGACGCTGCAGATAGGTGTCGACTTCGTGTGCTTCGACGCCGAAGACTGGGGCACTCCGCAGTGGGCAGACCAGGCTGACGACGCCGACACATGGGCGCTCGGTGCGCAGTATTGGGCTGAGCACCTGCCCGAAGGCTACGAGGCACGCTACGGCATACTGCTCGACATGGTGGGCGGACAAGGCTCCAAGTTCTACCAGGAGGGCGTGTCGAAGCAGTACGCTTCAGAGATTGTGAACAAGGTGTGGCGCACAGCGGCACAGATAGGCTACGGCTCGTTCTTCCCGATGAAGGACGGCGCGATGGTCACCGACGACCATGTGCCGGTGAACGAGAAGGCTGGCATCGCCTGCATCGACATCATACCCTGCTTCCCCGACTGTCCGCAAAGCTCGTTCGGTCCGACATGGCACACCGTCAACGACACGATGGACAATATCGACCCCAACGTGATGAAGGCTGTCGGTCAGACGCTTATACAGGTGCTCTATTCGGAGGAGTAAGGAGCTGACCGCTCACCCGCATATCTCAACACCTCAACACCTCAACATTACAACACCAATATAAATAATAAAAAACAACAATAACAATGTCATTAAAATGTGGTATCGTAGGACTCCCTAACGTGGGCAAGTCCACTCTTTTCAACTGCCTCTCTAACGCTAAGGCGCAGGCAGCCAACTTCCCTTTCTGTACAATCGAGCCTAACGTGGGCGTCATCACCGTTCCAGACGAACGCCTCACGAAGCTTGCCGAGATAGTTCACCCGGGTCGCATCGTGCCCGCAACTTGCGAGATAGTAGACATCGCCGGACTCGTGAAGGGTGCGTCTAAGGGCGAGGGCTTGGGCAACAAGTTTCTCGGCAACATCCGCGAGACCGACGCCATCATTCACGTGCTGCGCTGCTTCGACGACGACAACATCGTGCGCGAGGGTGGCGCGGTTGTGAACCCGGTTGAGGACAAGGAGGTTATCGACACCGAGCTTCAGCTGAAGGACCTCGAGACCGTAGAGTCGCAGCTGCAGAAGCAGTCGAAGATAGCATCTATTGGCAACAACAAGGACGCCAAGGTAGCCGTGTCTGTGCTCGAGGCTTACAAGGAGGTGCTGGAGAAGGGACAGAACGCACGCTGCGTAGAGTTCGAGTCGAAGGAGGAGCAGCGCTACGCTCACGACCTCTTCCTGCTCACCGCCAAGCCAGTGCTCTACGTGTGCAACGTAGACGAGGCGTCGGCAAAGAGCGGCAACAAGTATTCGGAGCAGATTGCGGAGATAGCAAAGAACGAGGGCGCGGAGATGCTCGTCATCGCTGCGAAGACCGAGGAGGACATCGCGTCGCTCGAGACTTACGAGGACAAGCAGATGTTCCTTGAGGAGCTGGGCCTTGAGGAGAGCGGCGTGAACCGTCTCATCAAGAAGGCTTACAACCTGCTCAACCTGCAGACATTCATCACCGCTGGCGAGATGGAGGTGAAGGCGTGGACATACCACAAGGGCTGGAAGGCTCCGCAGTGTGCCGGCGTCATCCACACCGACTTCGAGAAGGGCTTCATCCGCGCCGAGGTAATCAAGTACGACGACTACATGCAGTACGGTTCTGAGGCTGCTGTGCGCGAGGCTGGCAAGCTCTCTATCGAGGGCAAGGATTATGTAGTGCAGGACGGCGACATCATGCACTTCCGTTTCAATGTCTAATGCTGGCGCATTAGACATTGAGGTTGAGGTGTTGAGATGGTGATGTGTTGACATTACTATACTATAATATATAGTCTATACTATAATATATAGCCTATGAATTATTTCTATTTTAAGAAATTGGACGTATACAACTACTCCAAGGAATTGGTGAAGTATATATACCTCTTGTTGAAAAAGTTCCCAAAAGAAGAGGAATACGCTCTATGCAACCAGTTGCGTAGAGCCCTAATCTCTGTACCTTCAAATATAGCAGAAGGGTTTGGAAGAGCTTCTTCTAAAGAGAAAATCCATTTCATTGACATAGCCTACGGCTCTTTGATGGAGGTAGAGTGTCAGATAGAAATATCCGCCGAATTGGGATACGTTAGCTACGAAGAACAACATGCTGTTAGTAAGCAGGTGGAGGTCATCGCCCGTCTTCTTTATTCTTTGAGATTCTCAATAATAAAGAATGGGGACAACTCCCAATGGAAACTATAAATCTCACCATCTCACCACCTCACCACCAATCTCACCATCACACCATCTCACCATCAAATCTCACCACCTCACCATCACACCATCTCAACCTCATTTCTCACCACCTCACCATCTCAACATCTCAACACAATAAAAAAATGGCACATTTTTTATACATCCTTTGGGATCCGAGCGCTACAGCCTTCAAGCTCGGTCCTCTTGAGTTCCACTGGTACTCGCTCTGCTGGCTCGTGGGTCTTGCGCTGGCATACCTCTGCGTGCAGCGTCTGTACAAGGAGCAGAAGGTGAAGCCAGAGCTGTTCGACCCGCTCTTCATCTACTGCTTCATCGGCATACTCGCCGGAGCACGCCTTGGCCATTGCCTCTTCTACCAGCCCGACTTCTTCCTCTCGTCGTGGAAACACTTCGTGGAGATATTCCTGCCCATCGACTTCCTGCCTGACGGCGGATGGCGCTTTACGGGCTATCGCGGACTCGCCTCGCACGGCGGTACACTGGGCTTGATGCTCGCTCTGTTCGTCTACGTGCGCCGCACGAAGATGAACATCTGGCAGGTGCTCGACAACATAGCCATCGCTACGCCGCTCACGGCGTGCTTCATACGCCTGGGCAATCTCATGAACTCGGAGATTATAGGCAAGATAACCGACGTGCCCTGGGCGTTCATCTTCCAGCAGGTAGACCCCATGCCGCGCCACCCGGGACAGCTCTACGAGGCCATCACCTACGCCCTGCTGTTCTTCATCGGCTGGTACTTCTACCGCCGCATGCCGCAGCGTGTGGGCACGGGCTTCTTCTTCGGACTCTGTCTGACGTACATCTTCACCGCACGCTTCTTCATCGAGTATACCAAGGAGGTGCAGGAGGCGTTCGAGGCTTCGCTGCCGCTCGACATGGGACAGCTGCTGAGCATCCCGTTCGTGGCTATCGGCGTGGCGTGCATGATTGGCGGCAAGTGGATGGACCGCTTCCGCGATTTCTGTTCGGCGCCGAAGAAGTAATCGTCGGCGCTGAACAGACTCTACACCCCGCACTTTCACTGGTATATAACCCTTTAACAAAAAACAATATGAAAAAACTACGCTACTTCGCTCTCTCTCTGCTTGCAGCACTCTCGCTCGCAGCTTCAGCGCAGACAACAAATCCAAACCCCGTGACGCTTACTCTCGACATTCACGAGTGCTATGTTCACGAGACAATGACGACAACCGACACGACCGCATATTATTATGTGTCTTATTTTGAGAAGGAAATCTTTGAGGAGAATGGCTATAACGACGACGAGACTCTCGCCAGCGAAGACAAAAAGTGGTTCGAGGAGATGGCTCAAGGCTATAAGACAGATGTTCAGGAGATTGTACAGTCGTTCTGCTTCAAGGGCGATGCTGCAGAATATCAGGCTGAGTTGCTGCCCGACCGCGAGTATGTAATCTGGTATCACGGCGTAGACGAAAACGGCAACAACACTACCGCTATCAAGCGTCTGCCGTTCCGCACGAAGCCTGCGCAGCACATCAGCAACCGCATTAAGCTGGAGGCAGAGAAGACGGCGACCGGTGTGAAGGTGACTTGCACTCCCGACGATCCTAACCTCTACTACACCCTCGGTCATATCGTAAAGTCAAAAATGGTTGACGAGTTCACTGGCGAGGACATGAACATGCTCGACTATATGCAGACCGGCATCAGCGTACAGCTGTACGACTACCTTGCTAACGACGAGTTGAACGAGTGGTTCGTGGCAAACGCTAACCAGGGCAGTGCCGCTGTAGAATATCAGAATCTGGAGAAAGGCGAGGAGTATTACGTCGTGGCTGCTTATCTTGACAGTGAGGCTGCCATCTGCTCAGAGATTGCTACCGTCGAAATCGACGCTGAGGGCAATCTTACCGGCATCAACAGCGTTAAGAACAACACACCGCTCGTTGCCGACGGCGTTTACACGCTCGACGGCACACGCGTAGGCACAACGCTCGGCGACGTTCAGCGTGGCGTCTATATCGTGAAGTTCAACGGACGCACACACAAGGTTATCAAGCGATAACATTCTTTTAACGACGAGAATATTTATAGCGGACAGAACGAGATTTCTGCTTGTAAAGAATTAACAACGGATTAAGCGGATTAAGCGGATTTTGCTCAGCCAAGATGAATCCGTTTAATCCGCTTAATCCGTTGTCTTTTTCCTGACTTCGTCATTGCGTACCCCAAAAATAAAGGGATGGCATGTTTTATATCGTCTGGTTTGCTACAAAAGTTTTCTTTTCTACAATTTTATAGGGATTATTCAGCAATGTCTTATCAAAAAAGCAAATTTGGATTTTATCCGCCTTGCCTAATACCAACTTATCTCCAGGAAAACGAACTGAAGTCTTCTCAAAGGTTTGTGGATGTGGCCAAACTCTTATAGCCTTGTAATCAAATATTGGGAGTTTCTTCATATAGGCAAGTGCGACAGGGAAACTTACAGCTTCTTCATGCCTTTCCGCTTTTATCAATTCGGCACACTTCACAAAATCATCAAATTGTTTCACGTCCCCGACCAAATCAAATAATAAAGGAGAGTGTTGGTCATACTTCGTATGGCAAATGATATATCCCTTTTTGCTATAAACGGTATCTCCCCACCATCGTGCGTCAGCAATTCTTGTATCCCAGAAATAATATCCTTCACCAAGCCACGGCTCTTTCACACCGCTTTTCGGATTGCCGTTGGCATACCGTGCGTAACAAAAATATGGGCCATGTGCCTCGACATCCTCATAATTTTGTCTATCTTCAAGTGTTTGATATATGTCCGTGTCCTTCATTACAGCTATTATTCAGTAACTTTGGTTTGCCCCTTGAGTTCTTCGGTAAGCCCCATTAGATTGATGGTTGGCAATACAACAGGTTGAACATTAGCCTGCAATGATATTGTGCTTACAAAAGCCCTAATGTATGGGAAAACAATGGCAAGACAATTTGGATAAAAATAGTCAGGTATCTCTGCGATAGAAATCTTGTTGCCAAATGAGAATGAAGCCTCACACGAAACCTTTATAACTTCAGTATTGGTCTCATTGCATCCCACAACAACGTCAAACACCAAATCATAGCGTGCTTCTTCTGAGTGAAACACGCCACTTGGATTGAAAGAGATATTCAACTCCGCATCGTTAGGTATATTGAAATCCAACGATGCCTTTGTAAAGTGATATCCATCTAATTTAAAAGCTGCCTTTTCCATTTTTATTTACCTTATGCCGCAAAATAATACTGTGCGTCTACAGCAATTCCTTCGTTTCCGGAATCTACAGATACATCATACTTATGTGTCTCAAACTTCTTGTCAGAATTTGAATACGACACAGCTATGCCAAACTGTTCTCTTACGAACTTGGCATACTCAATGACATCGGGACCAATCTCATTGAGATGCTTTATTTCTTTCCAATCATTTTCAAGAATCTCCTTTGGGGTATTCTCGAAATATTTTTTAAGACTTTCAAAAAGATTTCCCATAATAAATATTCTATATTTTGTTTGTAACAAAACTTTTTTAGAGTCCAAAGTTAATGAATTAATTTTGCAAAATGCCATTTTTACTTAGTTGCTTGGCTACTTATACGAATATTTAACACAAAATGTCCTATAATAATCATAGAAACCTCAGAAAAAATGTGATTACCGCGACGATGTAATGTTGTTACCGCAATGGTGTAATAGCATTACCACGCTGCTGTAATGGCGTTACCACATTGCTGTAACACCATTACACTCTGCGCTATCCGCGTTTGCACTCTGCGCTATCCGCGTTTGCGGCGTACAAACGCCTCGCACTCCGCCAGTATCTTCACCCTTGCCACTTTCATCACCGCATAATAAAGCGCTACGGCGAGCACGAAACGCGTGCCGAGCAGCAGCCAGAGGTTGCTGATAGAGAGCGTAGCGTAATGGACGGCGCTCATCACGGCGGCGGCAGCAAGAGCGAACGGCATCACGTCGCGCAGGAACATGCGCAGACCGTAGCCCGTGAGACGGCGCACGCCGAGCCACACTACGTTGAGCGCCGTGTAAGCCTCCACCATGCGCGTGATGCCCTGACGCCAAAGCATCATCATAACGCCTATCTGCACCACGCCCAGCGAGAACGTACACCAGAAGAACGTGCCCGAACGGCCCTTCGAGATAATCATGTTGGAGAACAGCGTGGCGATGGGCATCGTGGCGCCCGCCACGCACAGTATCTGTATCAGCGCAGCCGAGGCGAGCCATTTCTCGCCTATGGCAAGCACGATGAACTCCTTAGCCACCAGTCCGAAGCCCAGCAGCAGCGGAAAGGCGATGAACGCCGTGAAGCGCATCATCTTGCGGAACACGTCGGTCTGGCGCCCAGGCTCGTTGCCCAGACTCACGAGCACCGGCTGCGCCACCTGCGCCACCATGCTCTGCACCAGCGAGTAGCACTTCGTGTTCCACTGATACGCCTGGTTGTAGTTGCCCGTGTCGCGCGGCGAGAAGTAGTGGCCCAGCAGGATGTTGAGCACGTTGTTGTTCACGTGCGTCATTATCGTCGTGGCGAGTATCTTGCACGAGAAGCGGAACATGCGGCGCACCGGCTCGAACGAGATGCCGCGTAGCGTGGGGCGCCACGGCGAGTAGTGCCACTGGAAGAAGGTGTTGATAGACACGTACACCAGTCCCTGCGTGGCGAGCGACCAGTAGGCTGCGCCCGCAAACGCCATGCCCACACCCACGAGGCTCGACGAGATGACGGCGATGGCGCCGGCGGCTGCCTGCTGCTTCGCCTTCAGATGCTTGAAGAGGTAAGCCGACTGCGCCGTGCCCAACGAGGCGATGATGATGCTCAGGAAGGCGTAGCGGCAGAGCGGCACTACGCGCTCCGTGTGATAGTAGTCGCCGATGAGCGGTGCGGCGAGGAAGAGTGCGGCGTAGAGCGTGGTAGCCACGATGATGTTGAACCAGAACACCGAGTTGTAGTCCTCCGGTCGCGGATCCTTAAGGTTGGTGAGCGCCGTGCGGAAGCCGCTGTCTTGCAGCGCCGTCGCCACGAGCGAGAAGATGCTTATCATCGCCATCATGCCGTAGTCGGACGGCGAGAGCAGTCGTCCGAGCACGATGCCGAACGCGAGGCCCACCACCTGCTGCACGCCACTATTCAGGCCGCCCCAGAGCAGGCCCTTCGCTGTCTTTTCCTTCAGTGTTTCCATATCGTTTTCTCTTTTCTCCTGCAAAGTTACACTTATACCGCCACATTCTCCGAGTTTTCGCGCATAATCTTCGTTGGCGCCGCAAGATTCTCCTCTTAAAGGAGTGCACTTTTAGGGGCGCACTCTTAGGGGGGCACTCTTAGGGGGGCACTCTTAGGGGGTGCACTTGTCTCCGCTCGGCTTTGCCGCTTGCCAGAGCAAGAAGTGCACCAACCAAGTAAGAAACGGATTAACCGGATTCCTGCTGCTTGAGATATTTAACAACGGATTAAACGGATTAAACGGATTCCTGCTGCTTGAGATATTTAACAACGGATTGAACGGATTAAACGGATTCCTGCTGCTTGAGATATTTAACAACGGATTAATCGGATTAAACGGATTCCTGCAGCTTGAGATATTTAACAGCGGATTAAACGGATTAAACGGATTTAGGTTGCGTTGTTAATATTTTCAGCAAGTGAATCCGTTTAATCCGTTGTTAATATTACGCACCCATCTAATCCGTTCAATCCGTTGTTGATATTACGCATCCAACGAATCCGTTTAATCCGTTTAATCCGTTGTTAAATTTCACAAGCAGACAATCCGTTCTTGCTTGGTTGGTGCAGCAGAGACTGCTGCACCCCCTGAAAATAGTATCCGCAATCCGGTGTTAATGTTTTCAGCAAGTGAATCCGTTGTTAAAAATCTCGTTGGCTGCGTAGAATCAACAACGGATTGAAAGCGGATTAATCGGATTTAGGCTGCGAAGATTTAACAGCTGATTAAACGGATTGCTAACCATAGGAGGAGGGCGTGTCATCCGTGGATGAAGATGCTGAAAACCTACCGAAGAAAGTTAATCGGCTTGATATATGTCAAATTATTCTTAATTTGAATAAAAAACTTTCAAATTTCTTGTGTGGTCGTACACAAATTGTTATCTTTGCAGCGTGTTCGAGAGAATGCAATGTTTTTTCATTAGGTTAGTAGTTTGATAGATTTTAAGGTAAAGATTATGTTATTATTTTTTTGGACCAATTGCAGTTTTTGCATGATTCAAAACTATTAATGTAACATTATTCTTTGAGAGGCCGGTGCGAGTGATTCGTGTCGTCCTTTTTTTTTGTCTCAAAAAAAAGGAGGTTGTAGTGTTGACATATCAGTTGTAGTGTTGTTGTGTTGATGTGTTGACATATGCTTTGTATTGTTTATTTGTAGAAATGGCTCTTCTCGGTAAGAAGGTTCTGTGTGTTCCGTGGATTCCGTGGGAATATTGATGTTCTCTTACAGAATTCACTCTAAGTAAGGGTGCGTAGCATCGCTGCGATAATAAAAATTCCTGAAGGACTCACATTATTAAATATGTTTTTGTAAATTTGCAAAAACACCCACAACACCCACAAACAAATCTCAACACCTCACCATCTCACCATCTCAACATCATATCTCACCATCACACCATAACACCATCACAACATGAAACTCCTCCTCTCCCTGCTGCTCTCCTTGGCAGCCATCACCACCGCATACGCATCCGACTGGCTCTCTCGCATCGACGACGACCGCCGCGTGTGCCGTCTCTCCATCCCCGGAACCCACGACGCCTGCACAGGCTACGGCTTCGTTGCGCAGGACACCCTGGCGGGCAACTATATCGCCTGCACACAGCAGTTGGACATCAGCGCGCAGTGGGCGGTTGGCGTGCGCGCCTTCGACCTGCGTCCCGACGTGCTCACCACGCAGCCCGCGAAAGACCCTAACGCGAAGTATCGCAAGCACCATAAGGACGACAACCAGCCGAAGCGCACGCTGCAGATATACCACGGCGAGTTTGCCACACGGCAGACCTTCAACGGCGTGTTCGACGTGCTGCGCGACTCGCTTGCGGCGCATCCTACCGAGTTCGCCATCATCATCATGCAGCACGAACGCTCGTCGCACCGCGACGGCTCGCACTGGGAGGCGATGGTCGATTATGCGCTGGCTGAAAACAGTGACCTGCTCGTCGACTTCAGACCCGATCTCACCGTAGGACAGTTGCGAGGTCGCATACTCGTGCTCAGTCGCGACACCTACCGACCCACACCGCGCGGTGGATACATCGACGGATGGCGCTTCGACGCCGCTGTCGACTGGCAGCAGCCTGCCACCATGCGCGGATATGCCATGAAGGGCGTGCTCTGCGTGCAGGACTTCTACAACATGACGTGGGAGGGCGGTACAACGGCGAAGCTCGCAGCCATAGAGCGCCTGCTGCGCGTGGCGAACAGTGCGGAGGTGGCAGCGAAGTACCCCGATATGTGGTTCATCAACCACACCTCGGGCTTCAAATACACCTCAACGGAGTACACCGCCGAACCGGTTTCTACCAGTGAGGGCTACCGTGCCAACGCCGCCGATACCAATGCTTTCCTCGCCAACCTTATCAAAGGTCGCATGACAACGGGCCTCGTAATGATGGACTTCGCCGGCGTAGACCGCTCCGGAGAGCACGACGTAATGGGTCGGAAGCTCGTCAACGCCGTCATCAACAGCAACTTCTAAGTTGTCAAGCTACCTTTAGGGGGTGCACTTGTCTCCCACAGATTCCACGGATTTTCACAGATTCGATGGATGCGTTAATTTAACAACGGATTAAAGCAGATTTTCACGGATGCTAACTTCAGGGGGTGCACCCTCTCTTCTGTGAGATCCGTGGATTCCGTAGGAGGTCTACGCAGCCTAACAATCTGTGTAGCATCTGTGAAATCTGTGGGAGAATATTCTCAGCAAGTCTTTCTGTGAGATCTGTGGATTCCGTGGGAGGTCTACGCACCCTAACATCTGTGCTGATCTGTGAAATCTGTGGGAGAACATCGATATTCCCACAGAATCCACGGAATTCACAGAACCTTCTTGCAGAGAAGAGCCTCCCACAGATTGCACAGATTTTCACAGATGCTACTAACAACGCACCCTAACTTCTGTGAGATCTGTGGATTCCGTGGGAGGACCTACGCAGCCTAACAATCTGTGCAGATCTGTGAAATCTGTGGGAGAACATTCTAACGCGTTGAAATAATCTTCAGCACATCGTTAGGATACATATAGTTTCTTTTGCGGAGTTTTGAGAAGCAGAAACAATTGTTCTGCTCGAGCACATGCACCACGAACTCGGTGCAGTAGAGCGCCTTCGCCGAGGAGTGGTCGAAGTTGAAGTCGAACGGCACCTGCTGCTCCACCAGCGCCTCCACCGTGCGCCTCACGGCCGCCGTATCCACCGCGCAGGGCGCCTTGCGGGCGTAGATGCAGTAAGACCCGTTCTTGCGCAGATACTCCTCCGGCGTCTCCATCACCACCTTCTTAGCCACCGTAGACGCATGCGCCAGACGCACGCCGTCGGCATAGCGTATGACGATGCCGCAATGAGACGGGGTAGAGTCGCACACCTCGAACGATGTGCAGCCCGAGAGCGCACGCACAGCCACCGACTCCCATGCGTCGCCCACGCTGAAGAACACGTCGCCCGTGGCGAACGCCGACGTGTCGGGCACGAGATACGGAGGTCGTTTCAGCCAGCAGAAGCCGACCCATGCGGCGGCTGCAAAAACGAAAAAGGCGCACCCCCACACTACTAAATGGAGAATGCGCCTTGTGATCCTATTCATTCGTTAAACTAGTTTTTAGTGAATATATCTATGCGGCATACGCCTATGCCGAGCAGTGATATGAGCATATAGAGCCAGCTGCCCCAAGAGAGAGAGATGCCAGAGGGCAGAGCAATGGCGAAAAGCAGACAGAGCACGACGCCAGCTATGAAGCATAGCGTGCAGAAGTGCTCGCTCAGCTTGCCCGTCAGCTTCAGGTTAACCGAATTGTTGAGCACGACGAACATTGGAGCCAGGAATATCAGAACGGAGAGGAATCGTGAGAAACCGAGTCCGCTGCCTTCGAACAGCACCTTCAGTCCGTTGATCTTCGCCTTGCCTGCCACGTCGATGGCTGGACAGAAGCCGAACGCTACGAACATGAGTATAGCGAGTGCTATGACAATAGATGTCTTGTTCTGTCTTACGGTTTTAATCAATTCGTCCATATTATTTAGTTTTATGGGGTGTATCGGTTTATGTTAATAGTTTTTGTGATGGTAGTGGCGGAGCGTTTCTCCGCCATTCAATCAGCTTATCTTACCATTTCCAGCTTGTAGCTCTTAGCGAGCTTGCTGCCTTCAACGTCCGCCTTGCCGAAGCCGAGCTTGTCGAACTTCACCGGTGTGCCTGCCTTCACGAGCAGTTTGCCGTCGGCGTCCTGCACCTCTACGCTGCCCACTCTTGCCTTGTACACCTGCTTGCCTTCGGCGTCGTAGCCGGTGATGTATACGTTCTCGGTAGAGTAGTAGTACTTCTGGTCGGTGGTGATGTCGGAAGCCGCCTTCGCCTCGCCGTTCACCTTGAACTTAGGTGTGAGAGCCGAACTGCTTGAGAACTCCTCGAACTCGAGAGATACGGGAGACGTAACCTCAAACTGCGACTCGGCGAACTCGATGGGCTTGCCGTTGAGGTCTTTTGCTGTAGCTTCCAGCTTCTCCTTCCACTTCTTGTTGAGCTTCTCCGACTTTTCGAGGAAGCGTTTCTTGTCGGCTTCTGTCTTGATGTTCTCAGCCTCCTTCTTCAGTTCGGCTTTCTCTTCAGTAAACTGTGCGTACTTGTCGGGGAGCTGTCCGAGCATACCTGCGGATGAACCGCCACCTGAGCAAGAGAACAACAGTGGCATAAGGATGGCAGCCAGTGCCATGAGCTTGATTATCTTCATAAGTTTTGTGTTAGTTAAAGTTATTAATGTTAGTAACGATTTCTTGTCTTTAGGTTTCGATTGCAAAGTTAGCGTACGAACCAAAAACTCTTGTTACCAAACTCTCAATTTATCGTTCACAAAGGATAAACAGAGTTGTCAAAACGTAAAAAATCTATTAACAACTTTTCTAACACGTTGAGGTTCAAGCGTTTTCTTCCTTGCGATATTTTGTGGGCGAAGTGCCTTTTATCTTGCTGAAAACGCGAATAAACGATTGCGAACTGTTGAATCCCGACTTCTCGGCTATCTGCACGATGTTCTCCTCCGAGTTGGTGAGCAGGTTGCAGGCGTATTCTATGCGGTATCGGTTCACGTAATCGTAGAACGTACACTCCGCCTCCTTGTTGAAGAAGGCGCTGACGTACGTGCGGTTGGTGCCTATCTCGGTAGCGATGTCAGACACCTTGAGGTTGGGGTTGAGGAAGATGCGGTCGTTGTCGAACAGCGTGCTGATGCGCTTGCCTATCTCCGACATCTCCGTGTCGCTGGCTTCTGCAGGCGCTGGCGTCTTCTCGCTGCTGCCTTCGGCAAGGTCGGAGAGTTCGTCGAGCACCGACTCGTGCTTGTAGATGTAGTAGCTGATGAACATCCACACCACCAGCGAGCTTATCATATACAGAGCCTCGAGTGCATAGTTGACGTTTATGCAATCGACAATCCATATAAGAAGAATGAAGGTGAACGAGAAGAAGATGGCGCGGAGCCAGCCCAGGTTGATGTTCTCGGTGTAGGAGAAGCGCTGCTTCAGTTGGGCGTTGTACTTGGGGATGGCAAATGTTGCCCATATAACGTAGCTTGCGCCGTATACGGCTGCCTCAAGCACCATGACATAATAGAATACAACGTCTCTTGTGAACGACAGAAGCACAAAAGGCACGATGAACAACAGTTCATGAAATACGATTGTGCGGCGTGTGAGGCTCGTAGGGCTGCACAGCTCTATGAGCGCGAAGACATAAAGCGGCACGGCTACCATGTCGGCAGCTGTCACTACCATCCAGTCTATCTCATCGAGTTCGGTAATCGGCTTAATGAAGAAAAGGTCTTTCAGACACTGTAGGCCGATGACGAACATAAGCACCGTGACGAGGCGCGAGAGCATCTCCTTGTCCTTGCGATAGAAGAGCCATGACATCATGAAGTAGAACATGACGCACAGTCCGTAGATGAAATATATGGCGTATAGCATAGGTTTTAGGTTTTTAAAAAAGTGGTGTTACCCCTTGCGTCCGAAGTCGGCAGGCACCTCGCCCCATCGCTTCGTCTCCCACTTCACCACGGGGTTCACTATCTGGTGGGTGCGCAGCCATGTCTCGGCGCGTGCTATTATCTGGTAGAGCTGTTCGGTTTGCGGTGTGCGCTCGAGCTTGGTCTTGCACTGGCGCTTCTGCACCCACAGAATGGCGTTGTGCGAGTCGGAATATATCGTCTTGCCCGTTACGCCCTGCTTGTCGAGCAGCGCCAAGGCGTGTACGATGGCGAGAAACTCGCCTATGTTGTTAGTGCCGTGTACGGGTCCGAAGTGGAACACCTGCGCTCCTGTGGCGAGGTCGATAGCCTGATACTCCATCGGGCCGGGATTGCCCGAGCAGGCTGCGTCTACAGCCCAAGCGTTCGCCGTCACCTCCATAGGGAGTGGCAGCACGGTGTCGTGACGGTAATCGGGAGGGTTTTGCATTTATGAGTTTTGAATTTTGAATTTTGAGTTTTGAATTGTTGCCTTTGGCAATTTTGAATTTATGAGTTTTGAATTTATGAGTTTTGAGTAGCGAATTCAAAATTCAAAATTGGATAATTCCTAATCGGCGTAGCCGATAATTCAAAATTCAAAACTCAAAATTCAAAACTCACTCCTCACACCATAAACATGATTATTACTTGCGCTATGATCACTCTGATGAACATGCCGAGCGGATATACCGAGGTATAAGCCACGGCGGCGCGTTCGCCAGGGATGGTGTCGTTGGCGTAGCTGAGCGCCATCGGGTTAGCCATTGCGCCGCAGAGCAGACCGCAGATGGTGCCGAAGTCGAACTTGCGCGTCTTCAGCGCTATAGCGCCCACGATGAGCAGCGGCAGCATGGTGAGTACTAAGCCGATGCCCACCCACATCAAGCCCTCGGGGCGGATGATGGTGCTGAGGAAGTCCTTGCCGGCTACGAGTCCGAGACAGGCGAGGTAGAGCGAGAGGCCCATCTTGCGCAGCATCAGCGACGCCGAGCGTGTGGTGTAGGTGATGAGGTGTATGCGTGCGCCGAGCGAACCGATGATGATGCCCATGATGATAGGACCGCCGGCGATGCCGAGTTTCACGGGTGCGCTCATGCCCGGTATGGTGATAGGAATCATGCCGAGCGCCAGACCCAGGAGCAGTCCGAAGAATATGGCGCCGAGGTTAGGCTCGTTGAGGCCCGTCACGGCGTTGCCGAGGAACGCCTCTGCGTGGTCGATGTCTTCGGGTGTGCCCACGACGGTGACGCGGTCGCCGTACTGCAGGTGGAGCGTATCAGTTGCGAGCAGCTTGATGTCGCCGCGCATCACTCTCGACACGTTCACGCCGTATGTCTCGCGCATGTGCAGCGAGCCGAGCGTTCTGCCGTTCAGACGGCTGCGCGTCATCACTATCACGCGGCTCTCCACCGACGAGTCGATGGCGTTCCAGTCTATCTTGTCGCGGTTCCAGTCTTTCTTCACATGCTCGCCGAAGAGGATGTTCATGGCAGCCACCTCGTCGCGGTTGGTCACCACGAGCACGTTGTCGCCGTGCTGCATCACGGTCTGTGCCATCGGAACGATAACCTTTCCGTTGCGCCAGATGCGCGAGATGATGAAGTGGCGGTGGGTCGACTGCGATATCTGCGCTATCGTCTTGTCAGAGATGGCAGGGTTGACGCAGATGAACTGTCCGACGTATGTGCTGTCGTCGTCAGAGCTATGGCAGCGTTCAAGGTCTTCCTTGCGCACGAGGAACTTGCGCAGCAGTATCATGGCGAAGATGACGCCCACTACGCCCAGCGGATAGGTCACGGCACAGCCCAATGCGGCGCCGCTGCTCGATATATGCTGTGTGGCAAGCGCCTGCTGAGCCGCACCGAGCGCCGGCGTATTGGTCGTAGCACCACAGAGGATGCCCACCATGTCGGGGATGCTGATAGGCAGTACGAGGCACAGCGAGAGCGCCATCACGGTGCCGAGCACTATGACACCCAAGCCCCAGCCGTTGAGCGATGCGCCGTCGTGGCGCATCATGCCTATGAAGTTAGGACCTACGTGCAGACCCAGGGCGTAGACAAAGAGGGAGAGGCCGAAGGTTTCGGCGAAGCTGATCATCTGCTCATCGGCAGTGAAGTGGAGGCTGCCCGCCACGATGCCCATGAAGAACACGAACGCCACGCCGAGCGAGATGCCGCGGATGCGCAACTTGCCCAGTGCCATGCCCACGCTGATGATCAGCGCCAGCACTACCAGCGTCTGTACTGCTGAGTGTATGGTGAAAAGACTGTCAATCCATTCCATTGTATATCTGTGTAATTTGTTTTAGAGTTTTTAGCTACCTTCAGGGGGTGCCTTTAGGGGGCGTCTTCAGGGGGCACTTGTCTCCGCTCGGCTTTGCCGCTTGCCAGAGCAAGAAGTGCACCAACGTAGCTCTGTTGGTGTACTTCTTGCTCTGTTGATACCTCTCAGGGGGTGCACTTGTCTCAAGTGCACCCCCTGGAAGCCCCCTAATGATTCTTTCTGCAAAGTTACTGCAAACTGCTGACTCTACAAAACAAATGCAACAAAAAAGGCGCTGCCCGCTGAGGGCAACGCCTTAATATTCATTTATATAAGCTGTTCTGTTGCTTTATAACTGCTTCGCCGATTACTTAACGAGCACCTTGCGTGTTGTGCCGTCAGACATCTTAACGATGTTGATGCCCTTCACCGGAGCTGCAATCTGAACACCGTTCACGTTGTAGCGAGCCACAACTGTAGCCTCAGAGCTGTTGTTTACGTTCTCGATGCCGGTTGTGCCGAAGTCAGCCACCTTGGCCTTGCGAGCGTTAACGATAGCGCCAGTCTTCTTGTCGAGTACCATAGCGATAACGTAAACCTCGTTACCACAGCTTCTGATGGCCTCCTTCAGCGCCTTCTTTGTAGGCATTGTGAGTGTGTAGTAGCTGTTTACAGAGCCGTTTGCAACGAGCGATGGCAGAGTGGCCTTGTTCTTGCTGCTTACGTAAGAGCTTGAGATAAGCACGTCGTTGTATGTCGCTGCGTATGATGAACCTGCATCCCAAAGGAACTGGAGGTCTTCAGGCATGCTGCTCTGTGAATTGTATAGGCCAGTGCCCTTTGCAAAGTAGTTAGACTGCTTCCACGACTTTGTTGTGCCAGAGAGGTTATCGGCAACAAGCATGTAGGCGATGTCGTAGTCGCCAGAAACCAGCGACTCTACAGATGCCTTTGCGTATACATATGCAGTATCCTCGCTGAATGCGCCCTCTACTGATAAGTCTATCAGCGGCATCTCCTTCAATGAAGCCATGAATGCCTTAGGTAAGTCGTTGTACGGGTCTAAATCGCCTGATGAACGGTTAACCATGCAGCTCGGAGCGCCCTGGAAACCTAAGCTGTAAGAGGTGTAGTACATCGGGTCGCTTGAGTTGTACTGATGCATAGCTATGCCTACGAACTGGTCGCCATAAAGCTCGCGCATGTTGTGCATGCCGACGTGACCTCTCGGACAGTATCCGCAACCGGTGCCGGTGTACTCCTCTACTACCGATCTCTTCACGAACTCTCTTTCTACTGTGTAGAGTGTGCCGGTAGCTGTCTTTATAGCGCATGCGTTCTCTGCGCCGTTCACCTTTGTTACGGTGAGTGTAACAGCGCTCTTGCCAAGCTCAGAAGCTGCAGCGAACGGAACCTCTATGGTGTGTGTGCCTGCTACGCCGTAGTCCTTGCCGAAGTCGAGGTGCTGCTCAGCGCCTGCCTTGCCGTCGAGAGAGATGGTGTAGTCGATGCTTGTGAACTTAGAACCGAGATTTCTGAATTTTACAGCTACGTTCTTTGTCTTGCCCTTTGCAACCATTACGTTGCCGAAGTCGAGAGGTTGTACAGAGTTAGGTGCGAAATCGCCCTCTACGATGAGCTGGATAGCGAGACTCATGCCGCCGCTTTGGAACTGGTACCAGGTTTCACCGCTACCGCCCTGCGAAGCAGGGATGTTAGCATATACGAAGAACGGACCGTCAACCTCAGAGTTAACGCCGATAGGGTAGTTGCTTGATGTCTGCTTGTAGTTGAAGCCTACGAACAAGTTCTGGAAAGAAGAACTCAGTTCTACCTTGTTGTCGAACATCACCTCATGCCATTCGCCGGTGTTTGTTGCGCCTGCTGCTGATGTAACGCTCTTGTCAGAAGTAGCGACGTCTGCCATATCAACAATCTGACCGTTTTCGAGTGTCAGGTTCTGTACGAATACACCGTTAGCTGTCTGGCCCTGACCCAGATTGAAGCGTACGCCGGCAATCTTCTTGCCGTAGTAAGGAGCGAGGTCGTCTGCTGTAAGCTTGATGGCTACCTTATTGTTGCCGGTGAAGTTTGGAACGCCTACGTAGTTGTCGCAATCGTCGGTGTCGAAGTAGCCTACGAGACGCTGGTTGGCAGCGAGGTTAGCCTTCGCAGGAGCCTTGAATGCGCCGAAAGCCGGTGCCTGAACGCCCAGCGGGTTCGGTGACTTTTCTACTGTGAAGTTCTGCGCGCCGGCTGTGAGAGCCAACAGCATTGCAAAAGCAGAAAGCAGGAATTTTTTCATGATTTGATCTTTTCTGAATTGTTAAAACTTATTCTTTTATTTAATGTATTTCACGGTCTTGCCATTAGAGAGCTTCACGATGTTCAAGCCCTTCTGCGGAGCTGAGAGGCGTGTACCGTCTGCTGCGTAGCGTGCCACTACCGTAGCGTCTGCGTTGCTGATGCCGTTGATGCCGGTAGACTTCTCGTTGTAAATGAAGTGTACAGTTACGGTTGAGCTCTCGCCAATATCCTCGTATTTGAACTTCTCTATGCCATGCTGGTCCTTGCCCAGAGACTTCTTGCGGCAAACTACCAATGTGAGCTTGGCTTTAGCTTCTCCGTACATTGCCTTATAGGTTTCTTCGTCGTTGCCAATCATCCATTCGGTCTGAAGGTCGTCGAGCTTGTCTACGAAACCGCCCTTAGATTCGTATGTTCCTTCACGCATTGCGCTGCTACAGTTGCCAAGCGGACAGAAGGCGATGCTGCCGTGGTCGATTCTTTCTACGTTAAGACGCAACTTCACGCAGATTTTCTCTCCGTTCAAGTCTGTCTTAATAGGTTTTACGAACAGACCTGTTGAGATTTGCTTTGTATCACATTCATCTTCTGGATCTGTAAAGTCTTCGACGTCCGATTTTGTTATTACTGTTCCGCTTGGTACAACAGTACCGTCTGCTGTAGCGAATTCAAACATGCCCTTAGTCTCCTGTGCGAACATTGTCACTGCAGAGAAGAGAGCAAAGCAAAGTGTAAAGATTTTCTTCATATTATTCTGTTTTTTTAATTAGCGTTAGGTATCAATGGTTTGTTAAAAGAATTGTTTGAGGTTGTGCGGTTTTTCCGCACAACCTCAAACAGAATATGTTTATTCAGCAGCGGTTTCTGCGAAGACTGCTTTCTTCGTAACCTGCTGCACCTCGTTGTTGTCGTAAACGAAAGCCACTACCGATACCTTCTCGGCGTTCCACTTCTCGGGCAGCGTATAGTCGTACTGCTTTTCTGTGGTCTCGCCCTCCTTCACGGTTACGTCCTCGCCCCATGTGCCGTTGGCTACATCGCGGAATACGTGGTTGTGTACATACTCTTTGTTGATTTTGCCATTGGGCATCTTCTGTTTAGCTACGATACCGTCCTCAATGAGCCACACCTGCAGCTTGCCTGTTGTATTGCCGTCGGTGCCGAAAGCCTTTACGTCGATGGTGAGCTTGCGCGAAGTAGCGTCATAAATATTGTTGACGCTGAGCGAAAGCGCAGCCTTCTTCGAGATGAGCGCACCTACGTAGCTTGCCCAAGTGTTATAGTCCTCGTTAGGAGCTGTGGCGCGGTTGATGAGCGCCCAAGGCTGTCCGAGCTTGCTCTGGCTGTCCCAGTGCTTGTAGTACTCGTCGCCGATTTCGGTTGCCAACGAGGTCTTGCCCTTTGATGCGAGCGGACCGCTGTGTATGCCCACTGCGATTACGTTCTTCTCACCGTAAGTCTCAACGATACTGTTGATGGCGTTTGTGCCGTTAGGGCAGTTGACACACTCCTGACCGGTGTAGTCCTCGATGAGCACCGCGCGTCCCACCTCAGCCGGCTTCACGTAGATGAGTCGGTCGTTGGGATCTACTTCCTGACATGCCACTGTTGCGAAAATGGCGATGGCGCTTGCTGCGCCTAACAATATATTCTTCAGTTTCATAATAGTGGCTTTAGAAGTTAAAGTTGTATGATACTGTCACACCCTTGCTCGCCGGCACGTAGCGGCATACGCCACCCGAGCAGTTGTAGCCAGCGCGTGTCTTGCCGTAGCCCACCTGCAGACGGTGTGCGCCGTGAGTGTAGGTGACAGAGCCGTTGATGTAGTGTTCTGCGTGTGTGCCCTTCGACTCGTCGATGGCGCCAGTCGATGTGTAGTAGTGCTCCGCACCGTTGTACTGGTCGCTGATGGTGAACATGAAGTTGGGCAGAACGGAAAGCTCGAGCAGACCGAACCACCAGTCGCCCTGGTCGTCCTTTGTGCTCAGATACTGAGCCTCGCCGCGCAGCGTAATATTCTTGTTGAAGCGGTACTTACCCTCAGCAACGAAGATGTCAGAGTGAATCATGCCGCCCTCGCCCTCAACAACGGTCTTGTTGTAGTACTGGTTCATGTACATAAGGTTGAGCTTGAAGTCCTTGGTGAGCTTCTTCTCAATCTGCACGTTGATGTCCTGGTAGTACTTCTCGCCGCTCTTCCAGAAAGGCGAACCGTAGCCGTCTGTGCCCGGCGTGCCACCGTTGTGTACGTTCTTCTCGATGGCACGGATATGCGAGAAGTTGAGCTTCACGCTTGTGCCGTACTTGCCGCCGAGGAATGTCTTGCGGTTGAACTTGTAGCCGAGCTCTGCCTGGTAAGCCCACTCGCCGTTAGGCTGTGTGGCGTAAGGATAGAGCGAAGCTAAGGCGTATGTCTGCTGCATGGCGAATGCAGGCAGGTGGTTGATGAAGCCTGCTGTGCCGCTCTCTGTGCGGCGTGAGCGGAAGTTCATGTTGTCCGAACGCTTTGCCTGCAAGAGAATACTCATGCCGCGCTGCGAGTAGGATGTAGAGAGCATCGTCACGTAGCCCTTGCGGTAGATATACGGGAAGTTCTTGTCGAACGTCGGGTCTTCGGTCTTCTGTGCATATTCGCCGAGCACGCTGAAGCCTCCCTTTTGGAAGTTGGCACGCACGTCGAAAGCGTTGGTGTTCTCTACGAAGTGCAGCTTGTGTGTGGCGTCGGCGTAGATGTCCTCCTTCTGGTGCTGGTGGTTTACGACCCACGATGCGCCGAGCGTGAGGTTGGTGCCCGACTGCTGCATCTTCTGCGACCACTCAGACACGCTGAGCTCGAGGTCGGCACCTGCTATGAGCGACTGTGTGTCCCAATAGCGGCGCTGTGTGCCTACTACAGCCTTTGCCTGCACGCCCTTGAACGGACGCACCATTACGCGACCGCCGAGCAGCGAGTTGTCGATGCCCAGCGAGCGCTCCTCGTATGTGCGGAGGATGAAGCCCGAGCCGAACTGCTCGTAGAAGTTACCGAGTGTGAGTTCGGCGTTCTTCATCTTGCCCTTGATGTAATAAAACGGCACACCCCAGCCTTTGAAGTCCTTGTCAAAGCCTGGGAGCGGATGGTCGAGATATTCAAGACGCACGCCGGCGTCTACGTACTTCGAGAGGGCGTGAACCTCAGCGTAGGTGTTGTTCAGCACCTTGTCGTCGTAGGTTCCCGTACCAATCTTGTTGTCTTCCTGCGGAACGAGGAAGTCGGTCTGCAAGCTACCCGTAATCTGTACGTCGTAGTCTTTTGCTACCTTTATGGTCTGTGCGCTCGCTGTGGCTGCCGACAGACTGAGGGCAGCGAGAGCGAGCGTAAGCTTCTTGTTCATATTAATGTTGTTAGGGTTGTTGGTGGGAGTGATAACTGCTAACTCGTCAATATGTCAACATGTCAACATATCAACATGTCAACTCGTTTACTTGTTCACAAGCTTGCGTACTTCCTCAATAAGCTCTTCCTCAGCACCCTCGGTATATCCGTTGTGCTTAGACACGATCTTGCCGTTGCCGTCGCAAACGATAACGTAAGGGATGGTCTGTATGCCGAGCGCGCGCTTGAAGTCGCTGTTCGGGTCGAGCAGAACCTCATACTGCCAGCCGTGGTTGTCTACGAGCGGCTTCACCTTGTTGATGTTCTGTGCCTGGTCGATAGACACGGCGATAACCTTCACGCCAGTCTCTTCCTGCCACTCATCGTACACCTCGCTGATAGCGGTGAGCTCGCGGTTACAGGGCTTGCACCATGTTGCAAAGAAGTCGATGATGAACGGTTTGCCGTTGTTTGAGAGTGTGTCTGTAGACACTGACTTGCCGTCGATGCTCTTAAGCATCACCTTCGGCAGCTGTGCGCTTGCGGTAGTTACGATACCGAGCAAAAGCAATGTTGCAAGTAATAATTTCTTCATAGTCGTAAGTATTTTGTTGCAAAATTAAATAAAAACCTTGTTGCGTGTGCATTACAAGGGTTAATTTTGTATAAAAAGGTAGATTTGAGGTGGTGAGGTGGTGATAGATGTTGTGGTGGTGAGGTGGTGAGGTGGTGATAGATGTTGTTGTGGTGAGGTGGTGAGGTGGTGAGATGTTGAGGTGGTGATATATGTTGAGGTGGTGAGATGTTGAGATGTTGTGATGTTGAGGTGTTAAAACTACAGGATTGCGATGAGAAGGTAACTGTAGGAGGCTACGGCATTAGCGGAAAGCTAATGCCGTAGCCTCCTACGGATAATAACGTTTTATTCTTCTCCGAACGCTGCGGCTTCTGCAGCAGCGATTATCTCCTCGCGGCTCTGTGCTCTCGCCGAGATATGGCTGAGGTCGAAGTCTTCGTCAGAGAGGTCGAGGTCGGCGGGGGTGAGGCCCGAAGAAACGGGCTCTGCCTTGGCTGAAGCCTCTGTCTTGTTAGTCGCTGCCTCTGCCTTGTTGGCAGGAGCGGCTTCGGCTGCTGCCTCGTCCTTGCGGTACATCGGTGAGCGGCGGCTGCGCTTAGCCTTGGAGTCTTTAGGAGAGCTGGGCTTGCTAGGAGAGCTGGGTTTGCTAGGAGAGCTGGGCTTGCTTGGAGAGCTGGCTTCTATAGAAGAGCTGGTTTCTCTAGAAGAGCTAGAACAGCCAGCCTCGCCAGCCTCATTAGAAACCCCTTCTCCCTCCATTCCCGAGCTCACCACGATGAAGTCGTCGGGCTGTTCTGTTGAGGGCACGTTCTCCACTGGTTCCTCCTCCATCTTCGTGCGGTCGGTCTTGGCTGCGAACACCAGGTCGATGAATTGCGGTTCGCGGCGCAGCTTCTCCAGCGTCAGTTTCGACGCCAGCTGCTGGCTTTCCTTCTTGCTGTAGCCCTTTCCTTCGCATCCCTCCACGCCTTCGAGCGTCACACGGTAGACGAACACGGGCGATCCGGTCTTGTCCTTCTCTTCGAGAATCGACTTGAAGTCGATGCGCACACGGTTCTTCTGGCTCCATTCGATGAGCTTGCTCTTGAAGTTCACCTCCTTATAAGCAACCTTGTCGATGTTTATCATTTGTGCCAGTATTCGTTTGCGCATGAACTCCATGCAGGCGTCGTATCCTCTGTCGAGGTAGATGGCTCCGACGAGCGCCTCGAAGGCGTTGCCTCCCATGTATGAGTTGTGCGACTGCGACCGTCCGCTTGAGAGAATGAGTTGGTTGATGCCCATCTCCTGCGCCAGTCTGTTCAGCGTGTCGCGCTGCACGAGCTTCGATCGCGTGTTGGTGAGGAAGCCCTCGCGTTTTCCGGGGAAGTGGCGGTATACGATGTCGCCCACGGTAGCGTCGAGCACGGCGTCGCCGAGGAACTCCAGTCGTTCGTTGTTCACGGGTTTACCCTTTGCGTTGCGCTTGTACATGCTCTTGTGCATCAGTGCGAGCTTGTAGTAGCTTATGTCGTGCGGGTAGAATCCGATGATTTTGCGTAAAGACAAATAAAGCTCCTTGTCCTTGCGGAAAGGGAGCTTCATTCTGTCGATGAGATTACTCAGCATATTTCTTGAATATTACACATGCGTTGTGACCACCGAAACCGAACGTGTTGCTCAGTGCCGCACGTACCTCGCGCTTCTGTGCCTTGTTGAAGGTGTAGTTGAGCGTGTAGTCGATTTCCGGATCCTCGTCACCCTCGACGTGGTTGATTGTCGGCGGTATGATGTCGTTCTTCACTGCGAGCACTGATGCGAGTGCCTCTACAGCTCCGGCAGCACCGAGGAGGTGACCAGTCATTGATTTTGTTGAGCTGATATTGAGTTTGTATGCAGCTTCGCCGAACACCTGCTTGATAGCCTTAGCCTCAGAGATGTCGCCCACCGGTGTTGATGTGCCGTGTACGTTGATGTAGTCGATGTCCTCCGGCTTCATGCCGGCGTCCTCGAGTGCGTTCTGCATTACGAGGCAGGCGCCGAGTCCTTCCGGGTGTGATGCTGTGATGTGATAAGCGTCGGCAGACATGCCTTCGCCCACCATTTCTGCGTATATCTTCGCTCCGCGTGCCTTGGCGTGCTCCAGCTCCTCGAGTATGAGGCAGCCGGCGCCTTCGCCCATGATGAATCCGTCGCGCGATGCGCTGAACGGGCGTGAAGCGTGCTTTGGGTCGTCGTTGCGTGTAGAGAGGGCGTGCATAGCGTTGAATCCGCCTACGCCAGCCGGTGTGATGGCTGCCTCTGCACCGCCGCTTACAATCACGTTAGCCTTGCCCAAGCGGATGAGGTTGAACGCGTCGGCGAGAGCGTTTGTCGAAGAAGCGCAAGCCGATGTAGTGGCGAAGTTGGGGCCGTGGAAGCCGTACATAATAGATATGTGTCCGGCTGCTATGTCGGCAATCATCTTCGGAATGAAGAAGGGGTTGAATTTCGGGCCGTTCTCCTGGTGTGTTGCCCAGTAGCCCACCTCTTCCTCGAAGGTCTTGATGCCACCGATGCCCACGCCGTAGATGACGCCGATGCGGTTCTTATCCTCCTCGTCGAGGTTCATGCCGCTGTCCTGCACCGCCTGCATCGCTGCGATGATAGCGAGCTGTGCGTAGCGGTCCATCTTGCGTGCTTCCTTGCGGTCGATGTAGTCGTTGACCTTAAGGTCCTTCACTTCGCAAGCGAACTGTGTCTTGAACGAAGAAGCGTCAAACAATGTAATAGGTGCTGCGCCACTTACGCCGTTCAGGAGGTTGTTCCATGTTTCTTCTGGATTGTTTCCCAATGGAGTCACTGCGCCAAGACCTGTTACTACTACTCTTTTTAATTCCATGTAACTGAAAAATGTCAAAAAAAAATGGTTTATGGTTTATGGTGCACAATGGAATTATAACAATGAATGATTGCTATGGGGTTGTGCACACCATAAACTATAAACCATAAGGTTTATTTATTTTGCGTTCTCGATGTAAGCGATAGCGTCGCCAACAGTAGAGATCTTCTCTGCCTGATCGTCAGGGATGTTTATGCCAAACTCCTTCTCGAACTCCATGATGAGCTCTACTGTGTCGAGAGAGTCTGCACCGAGGTCGTTTGTGAAGCTTGCTTCTGGCTTAACGTCTGCTTCGTCTACGCCGAGCTTGTCAACGATGATAGCCTTTACTTTTGATTCGATTTCTGACATAATTTTAATGTTTTAAATTGTTTATAATATTGATTTCTAATTTAATGTGGATGCAAAGGAACAAATTTTTTGTCAAATAGACAAATATTTTCTAATAAAAAGGCTTTTCCGCTGCACAAATACCCCGCATCTGTGCATTATTTCGCTGCTTTTTGGCTGTTTGGGGCGTGTTGTTAAGGCCTTTTCACTGTTTTTCTGAGGCTTGCTAAGGCTCTCTAAGCCTCTCTAAGCCTCTCTTCCTGTCTTTATAAGCCTTACTAAGCCTTCCTAAGCCTCTTTAAGCCTGGGAGAACTCAAAACTCAAAATTCTCAATTGAACAATTCCTCATCGGCGTAGCCGACAATTCAAAATTCAAAATTCAAAACTCAAAATTGAATAACTCCTCATCGGCGTAGCCGACAATTCAAAATTCAAAACTCAAAAT
>OBLG01000399.1_pt1 | contig 48608 bp, 44 predicted proteins | sample 1517451 | NCBI WGS metagenome assembly OBLG01 (sample SAMN04571694, study PRJEB22368) | human gut metagenome | biome: human gut; material: stool | host: Homo sapiens | place: Luxembourg | collected 2012-06-29
TAACAAACTATCAAAAATTTCAATTTTACTATTGACTTTTAATAGTTAGTCACCTCAAATAGATTATATCATTTATTTACTAAAATTAATAGATAAAAATTAAATATATATTTACGGCTTATATATGATAGATATGTAGATATATTATTTTGAGACCTTGGACTCAAAATAACACATTAAGACAATTAGACTTAATGTGAATATAAAAAAATCTAGACTACATAGTAATCTAGAATAATTATTTAATCATAATATTTTGTTTTTCATTTTTTAAAATATCTTCTTTGGGAAAAGTTATAGTAAGGATACCACTTTCATAATTAGCTTTAATATCAGATTCCTTCTTTTCACCAATATAAAAACTTCTTTTTACTTCACCATAAAATCTTTCTCTTCTTATATAGGCCTCTACTTTTAAACTAACTGTTTTGGTAGCCTTAATAGTTAAATATCCATTTTCATAGTTTATTATTATATCTTCTTTTTTTAATCCCGGTAAATCTATTTCCATAATATATTTATTTTGATATTCTCTTATATCTGTTTTCATATATTCTTTTTCTTTTAGTAATGGTGAATCTATAAGTGGAAAATAGTCATTTAAATAATATCTTGGTAACATTATATATCATTCCTTTCTATCTTTATTATGATTTATAAAAGGAAAAATATACTAGTTTTCAATTATTAAATTACTATTTCCTAGCGGTAAATAAAGTAAGGCTCCTAGTAAGATGAAGAAAGTAGCTGCGACTAAATATTTTTCTTGCTCTTTCTCTTCTTCAGTAGTAGCATTTTGATAACTATACATAGCATTTAAAAAGAAATATACAGCAATAACAAGGTTTAATCTTCGATTATAATAATATATTTTATTTGCTTTCTCATTTGAAATACTAGGTATATTTAAAATACTTTTTTTCTTTTCATTTATTAGGTAAAAAGATATTATAGCTTTAACCACTAGTAGAAAAAAGAAAATTATATCAATATTAACTTGTTTTAAAAGTTCATCTTTGTCATTATTCATACTTAATTATATAAAAAAGAATGACAAATATCATTCTATTCTAGATTTGTATTAACTTTTACATATTCTTCTTTCATTATTGATATTATTCTGATAATGAAATCTATATCTTTTTCATCTAAATATTTACAATTATCGGTTATATATTTTAATTTGTTACTATTATCTGATGGAAGACTTTTAACATCTAATAAGGAGTTTAAATCAACATTAAATATTTTAGCGATATTTTTTAACATACTAGCAGTAGGCTCTGATTTACCTGTTTCTATTCTTGATAAGAAATTTCTATTTATTTTTAATGTACTTGCTAATTCTTCTTGTGATATTCCTTTACTTTTTCTTAATTGTTTTATTTTTTCACCTAACTTCATAATACCTCCAAAACTAGTTTTATTATAATAAATTATATGATATTTTAAATACCTTGGTATTATTATTACCAAATTTGCAATAAATATTAGAAAAAACATCTTCAAAAAAACATTTTGTAGCTAAAAAGTAGTTTAAAATATTATTTTGGTATTAAATATTTTATATTGTTATTATTATTAATTTGTTATATAATATAGAGGTAAATGAGGAGGCATTATGATAACAAGAGATGTATTAGATAATTTAGCAAAAAAACTTATGTTTAAGATGAATGATGAAGAATATAAAACTTTAGAGAATGAGTTTGATGTTATATTAAAACAAATGGAATTTATTGATAAGATAGATGGTATTGAAGAAGTTACTCCAATGACATTTCCTTTTGAACTTAATTTAGATGATGATTATTTAAGAGAAGATGTTTATAAAAATGAAATTAACTTTAATGATATGGTTATTAATGTTAAAGATTATGATGACAATAGGGTAAAGGTACCTAAGGTGGTGGAATAATGACTAATAAATGTATTGATGAAATAAGAGAGGCTTTAGATACTGATAAGACCACTAGTGAGGAATTATTTAATGAGTCTAGAGATAAGGCTATTAAGTATCAAAAAGAATATAATAGTTTTGTTACCATCCTAGATAAGAAAGAAGAATTAGATAGTGATAGTGTTATCAGAGGTATTCCTTATGCTTTAAAAGATAATATTTCTACGAAAGGAATATTAACTACAGCATCTTCAAATATACTTAAAGATTATATTCCTTTATATGACGCAACTGTATATAAGAAATTAAAAGAGGCTGGAGCTGTACTTGTAGGTAAAACAGTACTTGATGAACTTGCAATGGGTGGTACTGGTACTACTGGGCATACTGGTATTGTTAGAAATCCTTGGGATAAAACAAGAATGATTGGTGGTAGTTCTGCGGGTAGTGCTGCTGCAGTGGCACTCGGTATTGTATCTTTTGCTATTGGTAGTGATACAGGTGATTCTATTAGAAAGCCTGCGGCATATGGTGGTGTAGTAGGATATAAACCTACTTATGGCAGAATATCTAGATATGGACTATTTGCTTTTGCTTCAAGTTTAGATCATGTCGGAGTATTTACTAGAAGTGTTAAAGACACTGCTTATGTTATGGATATTATTAAAGGTCATGATGATAAAGATATGACTAGTTTACCTGATGAAGATGTTAACTATGTAAATAATTTGTCAAATAATGTCAAAGGAAAGAAATTGTTTTACATGAAAGAGGCATTAGAGATAAATAATGGTAATGAAAATTTAGAAAAAATAATAGAAAGTTTTTATAAGACTATAGATAAATGCAGAGAACTTGGTATAGAAGTAGTGGGAGTAAGCTTTAGAAAAGATTTACTTGAGGCTGTATATCCTGCTTATAATGTTATATCTTGCGCTGAGGCAACCTCTAATAACTCTAATTTAACTGGTATTTCATTTGGTAATAGAATAGATGGTAATAATATTAATGATATTATGATGAATACTAGAACTGAGGGATTTTCTGAACTTATTAAGAGAAGATTTGTTATAGGTAGTTATGTTCTTCAGAAAGAAAATCAAGAAAAGTTATTTTTGAACGCAGGTAGAGTAAGAAGAATGATTGTAGATAGAATGAATGAACTATTTAAAGATTATGATGCACTTATTATGCCAAGTACTCCTGATATTGCACCGCTATTTAATGAAGCAAGTGATAAATTATCAGATGAGTATCTAATACTTGGTAATCATTTAGTTATTGGTAACTTTGGAGGATTCCCTAGTATATCTATTCCTAGTGGTTTTGTTAATAATATGCCTATTAGTGTTAATATTACTGGCAGGGCAAAAGAAGATAGTTTAGTGCTTAATCTTGCTAATAAATTAGAAGAAGTACTTGGATGTAAAGGAATGGTGGCTAAAGATGAGTAAATATATTCCCGTTATTGGTTTAGAAGTCCACTGCGAACTAAAAAGTAATAGTAAAAATTTTAGTTCTAGTAAAAATGGTGATGGTGATGTTAATACTAATTTATCAGTAGTGGACATTGGTTATCCTGGTATACTTCCAGTAGTTAACAAAGAAGCTGTTAGAAAGAGTATTATGGTAGCTTTAGCATTAAACTCTACAATACCAGAATATCTAACTTTTGATAGAAAGAATTATTATTATCCTGATTTACCTAAAGGATATCAGATTACTCAGTTTGGTAATCCAATAGGTACTAAAGGTTATGTAATGATAAATGTAGATGGAGTAGAAAAAAAGATTACTATTCAAGATACACATTTAGAGGAAGATACCGCTAATATGGATCACTTAAGTACTTATTCTTTAATTGATTATAATAGAGCAGGAGTACCACTACTGGAGACTGTTACTGATCCTTGTATTAGTTCTTCAAAAGAGGCTATAGCTTATCTTGAGACACTTAGAAATATGTTCTTATACTTAGATGTTAGTGATGCAAGAGCAGATCTTGGTCAAATAAGAGTAGATGTTAATGTATCTCTAATGAAAGAAGGAGATACTAAACTTGGTACAAGAGTAGAAATGAAGAATATTAACTCTTTCACTACTGTTAAAGAAGCTATTGAAGTTGAAATAAAAAGACAAACTGAAATACTTGAAGCAGGTGGAGTAATTGAACAAGAAACAAGAAGGTATGATGAAATAAATAAAACAACAGTATTTATGAGAGGTAAAGTAGATGCAATAGATTATAAGTATTATACTGAACCTAATATACCTCCTATTAAACTGAGAGAAGAATATATTAATAGTATTAAGAAAGATATGCCAGTACTTGAATATGAAAGAAAGAAAAAATATATAGATGAATATGGTATTGGCAGTGTTGATGCAGGTACTTTAACTAAAGATAGAAAATTATCTGACTATTTTGAAAGTATTATTAGTAATGGTTCTAATCCTAAAGATACTGCTAATATTATAGTAGGATTTCTACTTGGATATTTAAATAAAAACTTTAAATCTATTAGTGATATAAATATTGATACAAAGGATTTTAGCGAAGTTATTAAAATGATGAGTGATGGTAAGATATCTAATAAACAAGTAAAAGATATATTTACTAAAGCACTAGATGAGAATAAGAATGTTCTTGATATTGCAAAGAGTGAAGGTACACAAATTAGTGATAAAGAAGAAATAAGAAAGATTATTAATGAAGTATTTAATGATAATCCTAATATTGTTAATGATTATAAAAACGGTAAAAACGTTACGGGATTTATTATGGGTCTTATCATGAAGAAAACTTCAGGTAAAGTAAATCCTGGTATTACAAATATGGTATTAAGAGAAGAACTAGAAAAACTATAAAATATGTCTATCAACAGGTATGTTGATAGATTTTTCTTTTTTTTAGGTATTTTTTTATAAATAATGAATAAAATATTAAAAAAGTTAAAAAAAATACTTGATTAGTTTAAAAAAATGTTATATACTTAAGAAGTCAAGTGAACAAGTGGCCAATTAGCTCAGTCGGTAGAGCACTCGGCTGTTAACCGATAGGTCGTAGGTTCGAGCCCTACATTGGCCGCCATTTGAATATTAAGAGTCTATTACTTATAGATTCTTTTTTTATTTTATATACGACCTATCTTAGATTATTCTTTTATAATTAGGAAGATTATAGATATTAAATTTGGCCACAGATATGATAAAACAAAAGTGTTTTAGTTTTGAGATTACAAACTCAAAACTATTTGAAAAGACAGAATGACTTTTCAAAGTAAAATAATAATAAAACTTCAATAAAAATGTTGACAAATAAGTATTTATTGTGGTATATTTATGTCAACCGAAAGGTGTTTTTATTTTAATCAAATATTGGGAGGATTTTGATATGATAGAATATTTTAAAGGTGTAAAAAAAGAAATATCTAGAATTAGATGGACAAGTAAAAAAGAACTTGTTAAATACTCTGTATCAACAGTAGCATTTATGATCTTCTTTGGAGTATTTTTCTATGCTATTGATTTATTAGTAGCATTACTAAGGAGTAAGATATAATGAAAAAAGAATGGTATGTTGTAAATACTGTAAGTGGTTACGAGTATAAAGTAAAAGAAAAACTAGAAATGAGAATTAACTCTATGGATTTACATGAAAATATATTCAGAGTTATTGTTCCAGAACAAAAAGAAATAGAATATAAAAATGGAGTTAAGAAAGAAAAAGTTAAAAAGATGTTTCCAGGATATGTATTAGTTGAAATGGTTATGTCTGATGAAGCATGGTATATTGTCAGAAACACTGCGGGTGTTACTGGATTTATAGGATCTTCTGGTAAAGGTGCTAAACCTATTCCTCTACTTCCCCAAGAAGTTGATAAAATACTTAATAGTATGGGTATGAGTAGAGTAGATGTTAGTAAAGACCTTAAAGAAGGTGCTAAAGTTAAAATTATTGCAGGGCCATTTAAAGATATGACCGCTAAAATAGATACTATTGATTTAAAAGAACAAAGGCTAAATGTTTTAGTAGATTTATTTGGACAAGAGACTTCTGTCGAAGTTGATATGCAAGAAGTTGAGACTATATAATTAGAATAAAAACACTATATAATAGAAAAAAATAGCAATTTAGATAAAAAATAGTTGAAAACTTTAAAAAAGTGTGCTATCATTACTTCTGCGAGGCATATTATTATGTTAGTAAGTGGAAGGCGGACGCTGATAGGACCACACGCGAAAATAAAATTTAATAGGAGGTGTTTTTCGTGGCTAAAGAAGTTACTAAGAAAATAACATTACAAATTCCAGCAGGAAAAGCAACACCAGCTCCTCCAGTAGGAACTGTACTTGGACCTGCAGGTATCAATCTACAAGAGTTTTGTACTAAATTCAATGATTCAACTAGAGATAAAATGGGAGATATCGTTCCAGTAGTTATTACAATTTATGATGATAGAAGTTTTGATTTTGTACTTAAGACTCCACCTGCTGCTTTCTTATTAAAGAAGGTTGCTGGTATTAAATCTGGCTCTAGTAAGGGCGAAGTAGTTGCAACTATATCTAAGGATCAACTTAGACAAATTGCAGAAACTAAATTACCTGATTTAAATGCTTATACAGTAGAAGAAGCTATGAAGATAGTTGAAGGTACTGCTAGAAACATGGGAATCAAAATCGCAGAATAATAAAAATAATTAATATGTCATATAGGTTTATACCTATGTGGAAGGATGCATATTAGTCCGCAAATACCACATAAGGAGGGAAGAAAAATGAAAAGAAGTAAAAGATATGTTGCTAACTTAGAAAAACTTGATAAGAATAAAGCATATTCAGTAGAAGAGGCTGTTAAATTAGTTAAAGAAACTTCTAATTCTAAGTTTGATGGTACTGTAGAAGTAGCTATGAATTTAAACTTAGATACTAAAAAGAACGATCAACAATTAAGAGGAGCAGTTGTTCTACCAAATGGTACTGGTAAAAGTAAGAGAATTTTAGTTCTTGCTAAAGGTGACCAAGCTAAAGCTGCTAAAGAAGCTGGAGCTGACTTTGTAGGAGATGTTGACATGATTCAAAAAATCGAAAAAGAATCTTGGTTCGATTATGATGTAATCATTGCTACTCCTGAAATGATGCCACTTTTAGGTAAAATTGGTAAATTACTTGGACCTAAAGGTTTAATGCCAAACCCTAAGACTGGTACTGTTACTACTGATACTGCTAAAGCAATTGAAGAAACTAAAAAAGGTAAAGTTAACTACAGAACTGATAGTTTCGGAAATGTTCATGGCATTATTGGTAAAGCAAGTTTTGATGATGCTAAATTAGCAGAAAATCTTAAAGCTTTTGTTGAAGCAATAATGAAAGTTAAACCTTCAACAGTAAAAGGTGCTTATGTTAAGAATATTAGTATTTCTTCAACAATGGGACCTGGTGTTAAAATTGATTTAAATTCATTTGACAAATAATTTTATTTAATATATAATAATGTTGTTTGAGAAATATTATGCCAAAGACAGTAAGGGCGTTAAGCTTGAAAATCTTACCGAGGAATAAAAAAATAACAAGTCTTTTATCCCTCGCAAGTAGAGGGATTTTATTATGGCATAGGAAAGGAATGATACTATGGCAAATGCAAAAATATTAGAGAAGAAGTCTTTAGTTGTAGATGAAATCAAAGGTAAATTTGAAAATGCTAAATCAGTAGTAGTATTTGATCCAAGAGGATTAAATGTTGCTGAAGTAACTGAACTAAGAAAAGCTCTAAGAGAATCAGGTTCTGATTATAAAGTATATAAAAATACTTTAGCTAAAAGAGCTGCTGATAGTTTAGATATTAAATTAGATGAGTATTTAGAAGGACCTTCTGCAATAAGTTTTTCTAGTGATGAACTTGCTCCTGTTAAAATCATTAGTGATTTTGCTAAGAAGCATTCAGCACTTGAATTAAAAGCTGGTATCGTTGAAGGAAAGGTTGTAGCTGCTGATGAATTATCTGTATATGCTGCTATTCCATCAAGAGAAGGATTACTTACAATGCTTGCTGCAGGACTTATGGGTACTGTTAAAGACTTATCAATATGTTTAGATTTATATGCTAAACAAAAAGAAGAAAATTAATAAGAAAAATAAATTATAGGAAAGGAAGGAAAATATAATGGCTAAATTAACAAAAGAAGAATTTATAAATTCACTAAATGAAATGTCTATTCTTGAAATTAAAGAATTAGTAGATGCAATGAAGGAGGCATATGGTGTTGATCCATCAGCAGTTGCTGTTGCAGGACCTGCAGTAGCAGTTGTTGAAGAAGGACCAAGCAAAGTTAACGTTGTTTTAACTGCTGCTGGTGCTAACAAGATTGCTGTTATTAAATTAGTTAGAGATTTAACTGGTTTAGGATTAAAAGAAGCTAAAGACATTGCTGATAATGGTGGAAACGTTAAAGAAGGCATCGACAAAGAAGAAGCTGAAAAGATTAAAGCTCAATTTGAAGAAGCTGGAGCTACTGTTGAATTAAAATAATTAGTTTGTAGACATTTAAAATTATGAAGAAATCTATTTTATTAGATTTCTTTTTCTTTTTATTTGTGTTATACTTTTGTTGTGATGCATATATGGAAAAAATAAAAATAAAGTTTGATTATGTTTCGTATTATGACTTTGAAGAAGAGTTTTTACTTTATTTATCAAAATCATATGGTATTATTTCTGCTGATATAGATAAGAAAACTAATGAGATTATAGTTGAATATGATTCTTCTAAGATATCTTTAGAACTATTAACAAAAGAAATATTAATATATTTAGGTTTGGACAAAATCCCTTCTGTTATAGCATTTGATAAGTGCGTTAGTAATAGTCATATACGTAAGAATATAATTGTTATTAAAGATATATGTTGTGAATATTGTTTAAAAGATATGATTAAAGAATTACTAGTAGTTGATGGTATAGAAAGTGCTTATACTGATTTTGATTATGTAAATAAGTACAATGTAAATATTTTCATAACTTATGATGATACAATTATTAATGAAGAAAAATTGATTGATTTAAAGAATAAATTCAATGGTTAGTTTTTATTTGTATTATATTTTAGAGGCTGCTAAATAGTAGTCTTTTTTGATTATGTTTTGACGATGAGACTTAGGCTCAGACTCACCTTACGAGACTACAGGCTCGGAAGGAATAAAAAGATATTGTAATTTTGATATTATTTTATTATAATATTGTTGGTGGTTAGTATGAGTCAATATTTTGATAATGATAAGAATATTAAAAGTGAGAGAAAAATAATTAAATTTAATTTTGATAATAAAGTATTTTCTATATATAGTGATAATGGAGTATTTTCTAAAGATAGATTCGATTATGGTACAAGAGTTTTACTTAATAGTGTTGATATAGATAAATTATCTGGTAATGTACTTGACCTTGGATGTGGACTTGGAGTAGTGGGTATTATACTTGGTACTTTTAATAAATGTATTAATATTGATATGGTTGATATTAATGAGAGAGCTATTTCTTTAGTAAGAGATAATTTAACTTTAAATAAGGTTAAGGCTAATGTTTTCAGTAGTGATGTGTATTCTAATGTAAATAAAAAATATGACTATATTATTACTAATCCTCCTATTAGAGCGGGTAAAGAAGTAGTAAGAAAGTTTTTATTTGGAGGATATGACTACCTAAATGATAATGGAATGTTATATTTTGTTATGAGAAAGGATCATGGAGTTAAATCAATGATTAAGGAATTAGAAAGCAAATATAATGTGACTATTGTAAATAAAGATAAGGGATTTTACATTGTATCTTTAACTAAACATCTATAGTAAAGTAGGTGTTTTTTCTCTTTTTATATAAAAATAATAAAAATTGGTAAAAAAAATAAAAAAGTATTTCTAAAGTTATTGACTTATTTGTTAAATGCTGATAAACTTATAAATTGGTAACACATCTTTTAATGTGGCTGATTTTATAAAAAATCTAGGTATTGGGGTGAAAAAATTAATGGCTTATAAGTTAAAACAAAGCGGAGATTATAGAAAAAGAAGAAACTTTTCTATGATCAAAAATTCACTAGCAATTAGTGATTTATTAGAAGTGCAAACTGCTTCATACAAGTGGTTCACTACAGAAGGGGTTAAAGAGGTTTTTGAAACATTTTCACCAATTGAAAGTTTCTCTGGTAGTTTATCTTTAGAATTTGGTGAATATGAATTCGGTACTCCAAGATATTCAATTAAAGAATGCAAAGATAGACAGATTACTTATGCTGCTCCTCTTAAAGTTCAAACTAGACTATTTAATAATGAAACTGGTGAAGTTAAAGAACAAGAAATATTCTTAGGCGATATGCCACTTATGACTGAAGCTGGTACATTTATTATTAATGGCGCAGAGAGAGTTGTTGTATCACAACTTGTTAGATCTCCTAGTGTATACTTTTCTAAAGAGATAGATAAGAATGGTAAACCTGTATTTGCATCTAAAGTTATTCCATCAAGAGGTACTTGGTTAGAGTATGAAACTGATGCTAAAGATGTTATCTATGTAAGAATAGATAGAAATAGAAAGGTACCTATGACTACTCTTTTAAGAGCGGTTGGATTATCTTCTAATGACGATATATTATCTTTATTTGATAATGATATATATCTTAAGAATACTATCGAAAAAGATTCTACACATGATACTGATGAAGCTCTTATTGAAATATATGAGAAGTTAAGACCAGGTGAACCTACTACCCTTGATAGTTCAAAGAACCAATTAATTACTAGATTCTTTGATGATTTTCATTATGATTTAGCAAGAGTTGGTAGATATAAATTTAATAAGAAATTAAATGTTAAAGATAGACTACTTGGAAATAGACTTGCTGAGGATATTATAGTAGATGGTGAAGTTAAAATTCCTAAGGATACTTTAGTTACTAAGGGTGTATTAGAAGAATTATCTATATACTTAGATAATGGTTATGGCATTACTGAATGTAAAGTTAACGAAGATTTAACTATTAATGCAAGCGTAGATGAACATAATAAGATTCAAGTTATTAAGGTTTATTCTAATGTTGATGACAAGAAGATTGTTCATGTTATTGGTAATGATCCTAAGTGTGAACTTAAGAATTTAACTATTGCTGACTTATATGCCACTGTTAGTTATTATTTAAATTTAAATGATGGTATTGGTGACATAGATGAAATAGACCACTTGGGTAACAGAAGAGTTAAACAAGTGGGAGAATTATTACAAAATCAATTTAAGATTGGTTTTAGTAGAATGGAAAGAGTTATTAGAGAGAGAATGACTACTCAAGATATTGAGACTGTTACTCCTAAAACTTTAATTAACATTAGACCTGTTACTGCTGTTATCAAGGAATTCTTTGGTAGTAGCCAGTTATCTCAATTTATGGATCAAACAAATCCAATTGCAGAACTTACTCATAAGAGAAGATTATCTGCTTTAGGACCTGGTGGATTATCTAGAGATAGAGCAGGTACTGAGGTAAGAGATGTTAACTCATCTCACTATGGTAGAATTTGTCCTATTGAGTCTCCAGAAGGAGCTAACATCGGACTTATTACATCACTAGCTAGTTATGCTAAAATTAATGATTATGGATTTATTCAAACTCCATATAGAAAAGTAGTTGATAGTAGACTTACTGATGAGATAGTTTACTTAACTGCTGATGAAGAAGAGGATTATTATATATCTCAAGCTACTGTTAATACTGATGATGATGGTAAAATTACGGATAGTATAGTAGCAGGTAGATATAAGGGAGAAAATGTTTTGGTTAGTCCTGATAAAGTTGACTATATTGACGTATCTCCTCAACAAGTAGTATCTGTAACTACAAGTTTGATTCCATTCCTAGAGCATGATGATGCTACACGTGCACTAATGGGTGCGAACATGCAAAGACAGGCTTTACCTCTACTTAAGACAGAAGCTCCTTATGTAGGAACTGGTGCTGAATATATTGCTGCAAGAGATAGTGGCTCTGTAGTAGTTGCTAAGGCTGATGGTATTGTTAGTTATGCAGATGCTAAGAAGATTGTTGTTAAAAATGCTAAAGGTGAAGATGTTTATTATTTAGCTACTTTTGAAAGATCTAACCAAGGTGAAACATTTAACCATGTTCCTATAGTTAGAGAAGGAGATAAAGTTAAGAAAGGTCAAATAATAGCGGATGGTCCAAGTACTGATAAAGGTGAACTTGCACTAGGTAAGAATGTAGTTGTTGCATTTACTACATTTAATGGTTATAACTATGAAGACGCTGTTATTATGAATGAAAGACTTGTTAAAGATGATGTTTATACTTCACTACATATTGAAGATTATGAATTACAATGTCGTGATACTAAACTAGGACCTGAAGAAATTACTAGAGATATTCCTAATGTTGGAGAAGAGGCTAGAAAGAATCTTGATGAACATGGTATCGTTAGAATTGGTACTGAAGTTCATGAAGGAGATATTCTAGTAGGTAAAGTTACTCCTAAAGGAATGGCTGATTTAACTAGTGAAGAAAAACTTTTACATGCTATCTTTGGCGAAAAGACTAGAGAAGTTAGAAATTCATCACTTACTGTTCCACATGGTGGTGATGGCGTCGTTCACGATGTTAAAGTTTATACTAAAGATGATAATGATGACTTACCTAGTGGTGTAAGCATGGTTGTTAGAGTATATATTATTCAAAAGAGAAAGATTCAAGTTGGAGATAAAATGAGTGGTCGTCACGGAAATAAAGGTGTTATTTCACTTATACTTCCTAGTGAGGATATGCCATTCTTACCTGATGGTACTCCTGTTGATATTATGCTTAATCCTCAGGGTGTTCCATCTCGTATGAATATTGGTCAGATACTTGAGTTACACTTAGGTATGGCTGGTAAGAAACTTGGTGTACATTTTGCTACTCCAGTACTTGATGGTGCCAAGGAAGAAGATATTGCTGCCGCTATGAAAGAAGCTGGTATGGATCCTGATGGTAAGACAGTTCTTTATGATGGTAGAACTGGTGAAGAATTTGATAGTAGAATATCTGTTGGTGTAATGTATATGATTAAGTTGCATCACATGGTTGATGATAAATTACATGCTAGAGCAACTGGTCCATATTCACTTGTTACACAACAACCACTTGGCGGTAAAGCACAACTTGGTGGACAAAGATTTGGTGAAATGGAAGTTTGGGCACTTGAAGCTTATGGTGCATCTCATGTACTTCAAGAAATTCTTACTTATAAATCTGATGATGTTGTAGGTAGAGTTAAAGTATATGAAGCTTTAGTTAAGGGTCAACCATTACCGAAACCTGGTATACCTGAAGCATTTAGGGTATTAATAAAAGAATTCCAAGCTTTAGGACTTGATATATCTGTTATTAATAATGAAGATGAAACTGTATCTTTTGATGAACTTGAAAAAAATGCAGATAAGGATGAAGATCCTATTGCTGAAGAAGTAATTAATAAAGAAGAAGTACTTAAAGATTTTGATGATGAAGAAGATGATGACTTTGATGAGGAAACTGATGATGAGTTTGATGATGACTTCGGAGAAGATGAGTTTGAAGATACTGATATGGAAGGAGATGATTTCTAATGTTAGAGGCTAATAATTTTAAAGCTTTAAAAATAGGAATTGCATCACCTGAGAAGATAAGATCTTGGTCTTATGGTGAGGTTATTAAACCTGAGACTATTAACTATAGAACACTTAAGCCTGAAAGAGATGGACTATTTTGCGAAAAGATCTTTGGACCTACGAGAGATTATGAATGTTCTTGTGGTAAGTATAAGAGACTTAGATACAAGAATATAGTTTGTGATAGATGTGGAGTAGAAGTTACTAAATCCTCTGTTAGAAGAGAGAGAATGGGACATATTGAACTTGCTACTCCAGTAAGTCACATTTGGTATGTTAAGGGTGTTCCATCTTATATTGGACTTACTCTTGATATGTCTCCAAGAGATTTGGAAGAAGTTATATACTTTGTATCTTATGTTGTACTTGATCCTGGAGCTACTACTTTAGTTAAGAAGCAAACATTATCTGACAAAGAGTATAGAGCATATTATGAAAAATATGGTAATACTTTTAGAGTTGGTATGGGTGCTGAAGCTGTTAAGGAATTACTTTCTGAAGTAGATGTTAATAAAGAACTAGGAGAAATTCAAAAGGAATTAGAGGGTGCAACTGGACAAAGAAGAGTTAAACTAGTTAAGAGACTTGATGTTATTAATTCATTTGTTCAATCTGGTAATAAGCCTGAATGGATGATTATTGAGGCTCTTCCTGTTATTCCACCTGAACTTAGACCAATGATACAACTTGATGGTGGTAGATTTGCTACTAGTGACTTAAATGATTTATATAGAAGAGTTATTAATAGAAATAATAGACTTAAGAAATTAATGGAACTTGGTGCTCCTTCAATTATTGTTCAAAATGAAAAGAGAATGCTTCAAGAGGCTGTTGATTCATTATTTGATAATGGTAGAAGAGGCAGAAGTGTTACTGGAGCAGGTAATAGAGCACTTAAGAGTTTAAGTTCTATGCTTAAGAGTAAACAAGGTAGATTTAGACAAAACTTACTTGGTAAGAGAGTTGACTACTCTGGTCGTAGTGTTATTGTTGTTGGACCTGATCTTAAGATGTATCAATGTGGTATTCCTAAGGAAATGGCACTTGAACTATTTAAACCTCATGTTATTCGTGGTTTAACTGAGAAGGGTATTGCTAATAATATTAAGGCCGCTAAAAAGATGATTGATAATCAAGATCCTAAAGTATGGGATATTGTTGAAGATGTTATTAAAGAGCATCCTGTTATGCTTAACAGAGCTCCTACTTTACATAGACTTGGTATTCAAGCATTTGAACCTAAGTTAATTAGTGGTAAAGCTATTAGACTTCATCCACTTGTATGTACTGCATTTAATGCTGACTTTGATGGAGACCAGATGGCTGTACATGTACCTTTAAGTGAAGAAGCTAAAGCTGAAGCTAGAATATTGATGCTTGGTTCTAATAATATTCTTTCTCCTAAAAATGGTGATCCTATTGTTACCCCATCTCAAGATATGATATTAGGTAACTATTATATTACTATGGAGAAGGCTGGACTTCCTGGTGAAGGTAGAGTATTTAAGAATTCTAATGAGGCTTTAATGGCTTATCAAAGAAGAGAAATTAAGCTTCAAACTAGAATTGCTATTCCTGTTAATTCATTTAAGCATAAGGTATTCTTAGATAGTGTTAAGAATAAGTATTTAGTTACTACTCCAGGTAAGATTATATTTAATGAAATATTACCTGATTCATTCCCTTACTTATGTGAGTCTACTAGTGAGAATATTGAAGGATTTACTCCTAGTAAGTACTTTATTGATTATGGCGAGAATATTCCTGAATTAATTAGTAATATGCCACTTTCTACTCCATTTAATAAGGGAGCTTTAGAGAAGATTATTGCTCAAATGTTTAAGAGATATAAGACTACTGAAACTAGTATATTTCTTGATAAACTTAAGGATTTAGGATTTAAGTATTCTACATTCTCTGGTATTACAATTGCAGCATCTGATGTTGTTGTTAGTAAGAATAAACATGCAGTTATTGAGAAATCTAATGAAGAAATTAAGAAAGTTAATAAACAGTTCCAAAGAGGACTTATTACTGATAGAGAAAGACTTGATCTTGTTATTGATATTTGGTCTAAGGCTAAAGAAGAAATTCAAGATGAATTACAAGGTTATGCTAAGAGTTATGTTGATAATCCAATATTTATAATGATGAACTCTAAGGCTAGAGGATCTATCTCTAACTTCGTACAACTTGCTGGTATGAGAGGACTAATGGCTAAACCTAATGGTGAAACTATTGAAATCCCAATTCTATCTAACTTTAGTGAAGGTCTTTCAGTATCTGAATTCTTCCTATCTACACATAGTGCTAGAAAAGGTAGTGCGGATACAGCCTTAAAGACTGCAGATTCTGGTTATATGACAAGAAGACTTGTTGATGTAGCACAAGATATTATTGTTAAAGAAGAGGATTGTGGTACTATTCAAGGTGTACTTGTTAGTGCATTTATGGATGATAAAGATGGTATTATTGAACCATTATATGATAGAATATTAGGAAGATTTACTAATAAGAAAGTAATTAATCCTGAAACTAAAGAAGTAATTATTGATAAAAATGAATATATTACTGAAGCTATTGCTGATAAGATAATTAAGGCTGGTATTAAGGAAGTTGAAATTAGAACAGTACTTACTTGTAAGACTGACCATGGTGTTTGTCAACATTGTTATGGTAGAAATCTTGCTACTGGTAATATTGTTGAAATTGGTGAAGCTGTTGGTGTAATGGGAGCTCAATCTATTGGTGAACCTGGTACTCAGCTTACCATGAGAACATTCCATACTGGTGGTGTTGCTGGAGCCGATATTACTCAAGGTCTTCCGAGAGTTGAAGAATTATTTGAAGCTAGAATGCCTAAAGGTAAAGCTACTATATCTGAAATTGGTGGTGTTGTTACTAAGATTGAAGATGCTGGTGGTAAATTTAAGGTATATGTTAAGAATGATACTGAAACTAGAGAACATACTACTTTATACGGTGCTAAACTTAGAGTAGAAAAGGGAGATAAGATCGAAGCTGGAGATAGACTTACTGAGGGTTCTGTGTCTCCTAAAGAGTTACTTGCGGTAACTGATCCTAATACTGTTCAGCAATATATATTAAAAGAAGTTCAAAAGGTATATAGATCACAAGGTGTTGATATTAATGATAAACACGTTGAGATCGTTGCTAGAAGAATGATTTCTAAAGTTAGAATTATGGAAGCTGGAGATACTTTATTTGTACCTAGTACTACTGTTTCTCTACAAGAATTTACTAAGGGTAATAGAGATGTTATTATTCAAGGTAAGAAACCTGCAATTGGACAACCAATATTACTTGGTATTACTAAGGCAGCATTAGAAACTGATTCATTCTTATCTTCTGCATCATTCCAAGAAACTACTAGAATATTAACTGAAGCTTCAGTTAAAGGTAAAGTAGATAAACTACAAGGATTAAAAGAAAATGTTATTATTGGTAAGTTAATCCCTGCGGGTACTGGTGCTAAAGAATATATGGATGTTGGTTATTCATTAGAGAAGGAATTCTTTGATGAAGATGCTTCTGAAGTACTTGAAGAAGAATTTATGGATTAATAATAAAAAGAATAGAAGTTGTGTTGATACATGGCTTCTATTTGTTTAATAAGAGGAGAATATATATGAATATTAATGAATTAATTAAGTGTATGACTGATACTTTGAATAGATTATATATATGTAGAAATAATAGTAGTGGTATAGTTAGAACTAATATATATAATGCTATCTTATACTATAAGAAGATGTTAATTAAGAATGATTGTATTTTTGCTTATAATGATAATAGTGAAGTTAAGCTAGATAAAAAGTCTTTATATGATACTTTGTTTTCTACTGCTAGTGATATTCAGTATTTTAATTCATTATTTAATGAAGATAATTTAGTTAATGCTTGGTGGTGTGTATGCTTAGCTATGAATGAGTTAGAACTGAATAATGGAAAACTTAATGGTTATGTTAGAGAAAAAGTTAGAAATAATTGAGTTATAGAGTAGTTTGTTTTATAACTCTTTTTTTGTTCACTCTAAGCTTGTAATCTTAGAGTGTTAAATTAAGCCTCCTCTAAAGAGTCTTAATTTAATATGTCAGCAACATCTATTATATATAAGAGAAGGTATATATTATGATGTTGTTTATTATTTGGTGTATTTACTACAATACCGATATGATTATTACATAATTACAAAAATATAAGATAAGAAAGTACTTCAAATGTTTTTACTTTGTATTTGTAAAATAATGTAATATAGTGTATAATATTATCTGTGAGGAGAAATTTATGAAAATTGAAAAATTAAATAAAGATAATATTAAAGAATTTATAAGGGATATTGATACTGCAGAAGAGATAGAACTTAATATTAATAAATTAGAATATTATGCTGTTAAAGATGATGATATTTATTTACTTGCTTTTGAAATGCTTAGTGATGAAGATAAGATATCTATTAAGTATGTTAATAATAAGGTAAAAGAAGATAAGTTTTTAGATATTATTAATTATTTAAATAATATATTAGTAGTTAGAACTCATTTAATTATAGATTTATATAATGATAAATATATGGATGTATTAAGTAATAATTATAAATGTAAAGAAATATATGTTTCTTTAATGAAAGATGATGTTACTGATAGTAATTCTAAATATAAAGAGGAACTTGCAGAGATTGATATGTATAATATTAGATATTTATCTTCAAAAAATGAGATAGTATGTAATTTAGTTAAACAAAATATTCAAGATGAGAGAATTATATTAGAACTTAATAGTAAATTTATTACTATGAATAGTAGTATTATTAGTTTTATAATTAATGATAGTATGATAGAATTATTTACTAAAGAACTTGGATATGATGTAGTATATGAGAGTTTTGTTATAGTTAAGGAATAGCCTTAGCTATTTTTTTTTGCCAAAATGTAAAATGAAAAACTGCCAAAATGTAAAATTGGAATTAAATTGATATATTATTTATATATTTTAGTGTAATTATATGATATAATTTATAGTGTATTAAACATTTGATATGGTGGTGATAATTGTGTATAAAAACAAAAAAATATTTATATTAGGAATGGCTAGAAGTGGTTATGAAGTAGCTAAATTACTTTCTAGTGATAATGAGATATTTATTACTGATATGAAAGAACAAGAAAAAGATAAAGTAGAAGAATTAGAAAAACTAGGTGTTACTATTAAGATATGCGATGATCCAATAGAATATTTAGATGATAGTTTTGATATTATGGTTAAAAATCCTGGTATTAAATATACTCATCCTTGTGTAGTTAAAGCTAAAGAACTTGGTATACCAGTAATTAATGAAGTAGAAGTTGCTTATCATTATATTGATAAAAGTGTTAAAATAATTGGTGTTACTGGTTCTAATGGTAAAACTACTACTACTAGTATTATATATGAAATAATGAAAAAGGCTTTTGGTGATAAGGTTATTTTAGCAGGTAATATTGGTACTCCTTTATGTCATTATGCTAAAGATATTAAAAAAGATAGTTACTTAGTTATGGAAATAAGTGATCATCAGTTATGTGATATGTATGATTTTAAGACTAATGTATCTGTTATGACTAATATATACGAGTGTCATACTGATTTTCATGATAGTCATGAAAGATATGTTATGACTAAGAAGAAAATATTTAATAATCATAGTAAAGATGATATAGCTATTATTAATATGGATAATAGTGAAGAGATGGAACTTACTAGTGATATAGTTAGTACTAAAGAATATTTTTCTTGTGATAATAAGACTGATTGTTATTATAAAGATGGCTTTATTTATTATAAAGATGAAAAGTATATTGATACTAGTAAGATTATTTTAAAGGGTAATCATAATTATCAAAATATTATGTGTGCTATTCTTGCTACAAAAGTATATGGTGTTAGTGATGAAATAATTAAAGATGTCGCTAGTACTTTTAGTGGTGTTGAACATAGACTTGAGTATGTTGGTAATATTAATGGCAGAGAAGTATATAATGATTCTAAGAGTACTAATACTGAATCTACAGTTATAGCACTTAACTCTTTTGATAAAGATACTATTCTTATTATGGGTGGTACTGATAGGGGCCATTCTTTTGAAGAATTAAAAGAGCCTATGAAACATACTAAGTTAGTGGTAGCTTATGGTGAAACTAAAAATAGAATAAAAGAATTTTGTGATAGAATTAAAATTAAATGTATAGTGTGTGATAATTTAGTAGAGGCTACTGGTATTGCTTATGATAATTCTAAAGAAGAAGATATTATACTTCTTAGTCCTGCTTGTGCTAGTTGGGATCAGTTTCCTGATTTTGAAGTGAGAGGTAAATTATTTAAAGATACAATACTAAAATATAAGAAAAGTTTATTTTTGGAAAAAGGCAAACATATTTATATGATGGGTATTGGTGGTATTAGTATGAGTGGTATTGCTGATATACTTGTTAATATGGGATATAAAGTTAGTGGTAGTGATAGAATGGAATCTTCTGTTACTGATAAACTTACTAGTCAAGGTATTAAAGTATTTATACCACAAAGTAAAGATAATATTACTAAGGATATAGATTTTATAGTATATACTGCCGCAATAAAAGATGATAATGAGGAAATGATTGAGGCTAAAAAGAATAATATTCCTATGATGGAAAGAGGAGAGTTTTTGGGAGAAATTACTAAATTATATTCTAATACTATAGGAGTAGCTGGTACTCATGGTAAGACTAGTACTACTTCAATGCTTTCTTGCATATTTTTAAAGGGTAATATGGATCCTACTATTCAAGTTGGTAGTATGCTTAAGAATATTAATGGTAATTATAGAGTAGGTAAGAGTGATACTTTGATTATTGAGGCTTGTGAGTATTGTGATAGTTATCTTAACTTTAAACAAAAATCCGCTATTGTACTTAATATTGATAATGATCATTTGGATTATTTTAAAAACTTAGATAATATTAAGAAATCTTTTTATGAGTATGTTAGTCATTTACCTAGCGATGGTTATTTAGTTATTAATAATGATAATGATAATAGTAATCATTTAAAAGAATATACTAAGGCTAAAGTTATTACTTATGGTATTAATAATAAAGCTGATTATATGGCTGATAATATTAAATTTAATAAAGATGGCTGCGGTATATTTGATGTTATTTATGATAATAAGAATTTAGGTACTATTGAACTTTCTGTACCTGGAAGACATAATATATCTAATGCTTTATCTACAGTGGCACTATCTATGGCTTATGGTATAGATTTTAATGATATTAAAGAAGGCCTTAAAGATTATGAGGGGGCCGCAAGAAGAATGGAATATAAGGGTGAGTTCATGGGAGCTAAAGTATATGATGACTATGGACATCATCCTACCGAAATAGAGGCTACCGCAAAGGCTATTCATGGTATGGAACATAATGAAACTTGGGTTATATTTGAACCACATACTTATTCAAGAGCTTATAAACATAAAGAGGCTTTTGCTAAAGTACTTAGTGACTTTGATCATATTATTATTACTGATATATATGCTGCGAGAGAAAATAATACTTATGGTATTAAAGAAGAAGATATTATTAAAGAAATAAAGAAATATGGTAAAGAGGCTTTTCATATAAGTGATTATGATGATATTAAAACTTATTTGTCTGAATATGTTAATAAGGGAGATTTAATTCTTACTTTAGGAGCTGGTTATGTTACTAAACTTGCTGATTTGTTAGTAAATAAAGAAAATGAATGATATTATTTTTCATTCATTTTTTCTTTGAGAAATTTTTCAAACATAGTTAGTCCATATCTACTATTGTAATAATTGGGAAATTCATTTAAATGGGCTAAAGCTATTTTAGTAGTTAGTATTAAATTGTCGTTGGTTACATTGGTTTCAGGATTTATTGTTCCATGTTCTAATTCAATATTCATTCCAGTTAATAATTCTTCTTTTGTAAATTTATCAAATTTAATATTTAACTTATTTGACACTTCTAATACATCTTTTAATGTAAACATATTTATCACCAATTAATTATATGTTATTTATTTAGAAAGTAAATTAAAACTAATTGACTTTATATATATTATGTTGTATACTTTTATTAGTAATCATTACTAATAAGGAGAGAGATATGCGTAATACTAAACAAAGAGAATGTATATTAGATATAATTAATAATAGTTATGATCACTTGAATGCTTATCAGGTTTATGATAAGGCTCGAGAGATTATTTCTAATATTAGTTTGGGGACAGTATATCGTAATTTATCTTGGTTATGTGATAACGATAAAATTAGATTTTTTCTAGTTGATGGTACTTTTAGATATGATAGAAATGATATTCATGATCATTTTATATGTACTAGATGTGGTTATGTTATTGATGTAGCAAGAGATAAAAATGTTAAAAAGTATATAAATGGTAATTTAGTAGTTGATTATGAAATAAAATATAGGGGCATTTGTACTAAATGCCAAAGGGAGGAAAATTTATAATGAAATTAAAAGGAAGTAAAACTGAACAAAACTTAATGACTGCTTTTGCTGGTGAATCTCAAGCTAGAAATAAGTATACTTATTTTGCATCAAAAGCTAGAAAGGATGGTTTTGAGCAAATAGCAGATATATTTGAAGAGACTGCGAATAACGAGAAAGAACATGCTAAGATGTGGTTTAAGGAATTAAATGGTGGTGAAATTCCTAGTACTATGGATAATCTTTTAGCGGCTGCTGAAGGTGAAAACTATGAATGGACTGATATGTATAAAGGTTTTGCCGAAACTGCTAGAGAAGAGGGATTTACTAGACTTGCTTATTTATTTGAAGAAGTTGCTAAAATTGAAAAAGAACATGAAGAAAGATATAGAAAATTACTTGTTAATGTAAAAGATGGTTTAGTATTTTCTCGTGAGGGAGATAGAATATGGCAATGTAGAAATTGTGGTCATATTGTTATTGGAAAAGAGGCTCCTAGAGTATGTCCTGTATGTAATCATCCACAAAGTTATTTTGAGATCAAGAAAGAGAATTATTAATTTAATTCTTTTTTGCATATTTATCTATATATTACATATTAATATAGTGTGATATATATGAAGAATATTAATTATAAGAAACTAGCTATTTTTATAGCAATTCCTTTAGTACTTGGTGCTTTGATTGGTCTTATTACTATGAAGGGTAGTTCTAGTTATAATGGTCCAGTACCTAGATGGCTTTTTCCTGTAGTATGGAGTGTATTATATATACTTATGGGTATATCTAGTTATATTATTAGTGATAATAAAAAGTTACTTAATATTTATAAGATTAATTTAATAGTTAATTTACTATGGCCTATTATATTCTTTCTATTTAAGTTAAAGGTATTGGCTTTCTTTTGGATACTTATATTAATTTTAATAGTAGGATATATGATATATAAGTTTTATCAAGAAAATAAATTATCTAGTTATTTACTGATACCTTATATATTATGGCTAGTATTTGCTTCAGTACTTAATTTATTGGAACTTTAAATAGTTCTTTTTTTCTTGATATAAATATGATAAAATGTTATCTGAGGTAGTTAGTATGATTAAAGAAGTAAGAAATAAAGGTAAAAGAATATATAAAAGCAATTTCTGGAAGGTAGTAGCAGTATGTTTTATTACTGCAATTATGACTGGTGGTTCTACTATATACTTAATAAGAAATGAGTATAATTCTAATAATAGTAATTTAATTCATCAAAGTGGTATTTTAGATAATAAAAGTAATTCGCAAATAGTAAGAGATTTTATTAAGTCAGCATATAAAACTAAAGATAAAGTAGATACTTATTTGAATGGGACTACTAAAGGTATTATTGCTACTTTTGTTAATAATATTCATAGTTCTAACTCGTTTGTATTTGGATTTCTTAATGCTGTTAATGAACTTGTTTTTAAAAATAAGGTAACTTCTGGTATTATTATATTTATTGGTGTTTTAATTAGATTTTTATATTGGCTTTTTGGAAGTAATGTAATCAAAGCTGGTAAGGCGAGATTTTTCTTAGAAAATAGAAAATATAAGAAAACTAGAATGAAAAGATTATTATTTGCTTATCAAGATAAAAAATATAAGAATATAGCAAAAGTTATGTTTAAGAAGTGTCTATATGAATTTTTGTGGTCGTTTACTATAATTGGTGGTATTATTAAACATTATTCTTATTATTTTGTTCCTTATATTATTTCGGAAAATCCTGATATGAAGTCTGATGATGTCATTAGATTATCTAAAAATATGACTAATGGTTATAGATGGAAGATGTTTTTATTAGATTTAAGTTTTGTACCTTACTATATATTTGGTATATGTACATTTAATATATTTAATTTACTTGTTACTAATCCTTATAAAGAATGCTCTTATACTGAATTATATATGAATATAAGAAAGAATTATATTACTAGTAAAATGTTAGGATATGAATGTTTAAAAGAAGATTTAGATGGTCCTCAGTTAGATGAAGAATATCCATATGATACTAAAAGAGAAAAGAAAAAAATAGAAAAGATTAAATATAACATTTGGGAACTTATACTATTATTTTTTGCCTTTGCCTTTATTGGTTATTTATGGGAAGTAATATTACATTTGTTTAGTGATGGGGTGTTTGTTAATAGGGACTCTTTATATGGTCCTTGGCTTCCTATATATGGATGCGGCGGAGTACTTACTTTAGTTTTACTTAATAAGTATCGTGATAATCCAACACTAGTATTTTTTGCTTCAGTAATATTGTGTGGCATAGTAGAATACTTTAGTTCTTTATTTATGGAACTTGCTTTTAATACGAGATGGTGGGATTATACTGGTTATTTCTTTAATATCAATGGTAGAGTATGCTTGGAAGGATTATTATTTTTTGGATTTGGATGTACTGCGAGTATTTATATTGTTACACCATTATTACTCGATTTATTTCATAAATTAGATAAAAATTATGTTAAGTTTTTGACTATTATATTAAGTATATTATTTTTAACGGATTTTGTTTTTTATTTAACTATAGGGCCTAACAAGGGAAATGGTATTACTTCTTATAATAGTTATGCATATATAACAAATGTCAAATTTGATAAATTACAATAATAGTGTTGACAATTACTTAATACTGATGTATTATTAAATTGTACTATTTATAGTAGTACAATTTATGGTGGTGAAAAAATGTTAAAAATTTTAACTTATATTGTCATGGTAATAACTAGTTTTTACTTGTTATACTTTGTTGTTATGGCTATAGGAATATTTAAAAAGAAAAAAGAAAAAGTTCTAGTAGATAAAAAGAATAATTTTGCTGTTATAATAGCTGCACGAAATGAAGAAGCAGTTATTGCTAATTTAATTAAAAGTTTAAAGAAACAAAATTATCCTAAAGAACATTATGAAATATATGTTATTGTTAATAATTGTACTGATAATACTGAGGAAGAGGCTAGAAAGGCTGGTGCTAAAGTTATTGTTTGTACAGAGAAAGTTAAATCTAAAGGAGAAGTTCTTAAGTTTACTTTTAATAAATTAAAAAAAGAAAAAGATATAGATGCTTATGTTATATTTGATGCTGATAATTTAGTACATAGAGATTTCTTAAGTAAGATGAATGATAGTCTTAATATGGGTTATTCTGTAGTACAAGGATTTAGAGATACTAAGAATGTTAGTGATAATTGGCTTAGTTGTAGTTATGCTATTATGTATTATATTCAAAATTTATTTCTTAATAAATCAAGATATAATTTAGGTAAATCTTCTTTTATTAATGGTACTGGTTTTGTTATAAAGAAGGAACTTATTGATAAGAATGGTTATGATCCTAAGACTGTTACTGAAGATATTGAGTTTGTGGCTATGTGCGCTATTAATGGTGAAAAAATAGCATTTAATGATGAAGCTATTACTTATGATGAACAAGTTAATAAGTTTATACCATCATTAAAACAAAGAAAAAGATGGTCTATAGGAACTATGGAATGTTTAAGAGGTTACTTTACTGAACTTATAAAGGCTGGCTTTAAAAATAGAAGATTTGAATGTTTTGATATTATTATATTTTATTTATCAATAGTAGTACATGTTATTGGTAATTTAGCTCCAATATTTGCTATATTAGGCTTATTTATTAATTTTAAAAGTCTAACTATCGGATACTTTATTAGTACTTTAGCAATATCTTTATGTTCTTATGTAATAGGTGTTGTACTTAGAGCATTCCTACTTAAGAAGTATAATAAGAGTATTAAAGATAATATTGGTGGAATACTTTTCTTTGATTTATTTATATTAAGTTGGGCTCCAGTTAACTTTGTTTGTCTATTCTTAAAGAAATGTAATTGGGAAAGTATTAAGCATGATAGAAATATTGATATAGAAGAAGTATAAGGACTAGTAATAGTCTTTTTTTTGATATATATTTATGGCTTATATATAATAGGTATCTTTGATACATTGTTATTAGACCTTAGGCTAATAACAACACTTTAATACTTTAGAATTAAAGTGAATATAAAAAATAAATATTTTTATGTAAAAAATTTATATAAAAATATTAAATTGTGTGTTATAATATTTATGATAGGTAGGTGTAATTATATATATGAAGAAAGTATTATTATTAGTATTTATGCTAATATTTTTAGTGGGTTGTGGTAAGAATGAAAATGAACTTATTATGGTTACTGAAGCAGGATTTGCTCCTTATGAATATTATGATAATGGTGAAATAGTAGGAGTAGATGTAGATATTGCTAATGAAATAGCAAAAGAAATGGGTAAAAAATTAGTCGTTAAAGATGTAGCATTTGATTCAATTATTAATGAAGTAAAAACTGGTAAGGCTGATTTTGGAGCTGCTGGTATAAGTTATAGTGATGAAAGAGCAGAAGAAGTAGATTTTTCTGTTAATTATTCTGTTAGTAAACAAGTAGTTATTGTTAAAGAAAATAGCGCTATTACTAGTACTAAAGATATTGATAATAAGAAAATAGCAGTACAACTTGGTAGTATAGCAGATACTTATGTTACAGATAATTATAAGAATGCAGAAATAGTTAGACAAAAGAAATATTTGGCCGCTATTGAAGATTTAAAAAGTGATAAAGTAGATGCTGTAGTTATGGATGAATTACCCGCTAAAGAGATAATTAGTAGTAATAATGGATTAAAGATACTTGAAGGTAGTCTTGCTAATGATAGTTATGGTATGGTAGTTAAAAAGGGTAATAGTGAATTACTTAATATAATTAATAAAGTTCTTAACAGACTAAAAGAAGAAGGCAAAATAGAAGAGTTTGTAATAAAACATACTTCGTAAGGAGGTACTAATGAATGAATATTTAAACTTTTTTAGTAAAATATTTGATTTTTTTGGCAATATGGGTAAATCTTTTTATAAGACAGTTATTTATGATAATAGATATGAATATATATTTGAAGGTTTATTTCATACAATAATTATTGCTTTATTTGCTGTTATTATTGGTATTGTTATAGGTATATTAGTGTCACTTATTAGAAATAATTATGAAATTAATGGTAAAAATAAATTACTTTATAAAATAGCAAATCTTTATGTAAATATTATTAGAGGTACTCCTGTTATACTACAACTTATGATAATTTATTACGTTATTTTTAAGTCAGTAAATATTAATATTGTAATTGTAGGTATTATTGCTTTTGGTATTAATTCTGGTGCTTATGTTTCAGAGATTATAAGAGCTGGTATTAATTCTATACCAAAAGGACAAATGGAGGCAGGCTTTTCTTTAGGCCTTAGATATAGAACAGTAATGAGAGAAATTATATTACCTCAGGCTATTAGAAATATATTACCTGCACTTGGTAATGAGTTTATTACTTTACTTAAGGAAACTTCAGTAGGAGCTTATATTGGAATTATTGAACTTACTAAGGCTTCAGATATTATTGCTTCAAGAACATATGATTATTTCTTTCCACTTATTATTATTGCAATAATATATTTGATTATGACTCTTGGTCTATCTAAATTAGTTAATGTAATGGAAAGGAGACTTAATCGTGTTAGAAGTTAAAAATGTAAAGAAAAGTTTTGATAAACTTAATGTACTTAAAGGTATATCTTTTAATGTTGAAAAAGGAGAAGTTATATCAGTAATTGGCCCTTCAGGATGTGGTAAGAGTACTTTACTTAGATGTATTAATATGTTAGAAAAACCTAGTAGTGGTAAAATAATATTTGAGGGGATTGATATTACTAGTAAGAATACTGATTTACCTAAGATAAGAGAAAAGATTGGTATGGTCTTTCAACAATTTAATTTATTCCCTCATCTGACTGTACTTGATAATATTATTTTGGCTCCTGTTAAACTTGGTATAATGGATAAGAATAATGCTGTAAAAAGGGCACAAGAGCTTCTTAAAGAGACTAGTTTACTTGATAAGAAAGATAATTATCCGGAAGAGTTATCAGGAGGTCAAAAACAGAGAGTGGCTATTGTTAGATCACTTATTATGAATCCGAATATTATTTTATTTGATGAGCCCACTAGTGCACTTGATCCTGAAATGGTTGGAGATGTACTTGAACTTATTAAAAAAGTTGCTGATACTGGTATGACAATGATTGTAGTATCACATGAAATGAACTTTGTTAAGAAGTGTTCAAGTAGAGTATTATTTATAGATAATGGTAAAATAGCCCTTGATGGAACTCCTAGAGAGGTGTTTAGTAATAAAGATAATGAAAGATTAAGAGAGTTTCTTAATAAAACAAACAATTAAGTTTGTAATCTTGTCTCTAGCATAAGAAGATGAGATTTTTTACATTACTAAATAAAAATAATTAAAAATTGGTAAAATAGTTTGTAAAAAATATAAAATGTTGTTATAATTATTATAGTAGGGAAACTACATAAGAAGGGAGAATATTAGTGGATAATGTTATTAATGTAAAAAGTGAAATTGGAACTTTAAAAAAAGTATTATTACATAGACCAGGAAACGAATTACTTAATTTAACTCCTGATACATTAAGTAGATTACTTTTTGATGATATTCCTTTTTTACCTGAAGCTCAAAAAGAACATGATGAGTTTGCTCATATACTAAAAGAAAATGGTATTGAAGTTGTTTATCTTGAAGACTTAATGGCTGAAGTACTAGAACTTGGAGATGATATTGAAAATAAATTTATTAGACAATTTATTTTTGAGGCTGGTATTAGAACTCCAAAGTATAAAGAATTGGTTTTTGATTATTTAAAGAGTTTTGTTAATAAGAAAGAACTTGTTCTTAAAACTATGGAAGGTATTAAGATAGAAGAAATACCTAGAAAGAAGAGAGAAGTAGAAAAATCTTTAGTTGATTTAGTTAGTGATGAATCTGAATTTTTAGCAGATCCTATGCCTAATTTATATTTTACTAGAGATCCATTTGCTAGCGCAGGTAATGGTGTTATCTTAAATAAGATGTATTCAGTTACCAGAAATAGAGAAACTATATATGCTGAATATATATTTAATTATCATCCTGAATATAAAGGAAAGATTAATAAATACTATGATAGATATTTACCTTATCATATAGAAGGTGGAGATGTTCTTAACTTATCTAATCATGTTTTAGCAGTAGGTATATCTCAAAGAACTGAGTCTGGTGCTATTGATGAACTTGCTAAGAATATGTTTAGAAATCCTGATTGTGAAATTGATACTATTTTAGCATTTAATATACCTGAATCTAGAGCATTTATGCACTTAGATACTGTATTTACACAAATTGATTATGATAAATTTACTTTCCATCCAGGTATTATGGATACTTTAGAGGTATTTGAAATTACTGAAGGAGATATTCCTGATAGTGATGAAGATTTGAATGTTAAAAAAGTTGAAGGTAGTCTTGAAGAAATACTTGAAAGATATCTTGGTAGAAAGGTTACTTTAATTCCTTGTGCTGGTGGAGAGAGAATATCTTCTGAAAGAGAACAATGGAATGATGGTACTAATACTTTATGTATTGCTCCGGGTGTTGTTGTTGTTTATGATAGAAATAATATTACTAACAATATCTTAAGAGAACATGGTATTAAAGTACTTGAAATGAGTAGTGCTGAACTTTCTCGTGGTAGGGGTGGCCCTAGATGTATGAGTATGCCTTTAGTAAGAGAAGATTTAGATACTTCTTATAATGATAAAAACGAAGGTAATGAAAATATTTATTTTACTAAGAGTGAAGAAGTAAAAAAAGTAAATGATAAAATAGATTTAAGAGGAAGAAACTTCTTAACATTACTTGATTATACTCCTCTGGAAATAAGATATTTACTTGATTTAGCAAAAGATTTAAAGAATAAGAAACATAATGGTATACCTCATAGATATTTAAATAATAAGAATATTGTATTATTATTTGAAAAAACTTCTACTAGAACAAGATGTGCATTTGAAGTTGCTGGACTTGATTTGGGTATGGGTGTTACTTATCTAGATCCTGGTAGTTCACAAATGGGTAAGAAAGAAAGTATTGAAGATACTGCTAGAGTATTAGGTAGAATGTATGATGGTATCGAATATAGAGGATATGACCAATCAATAGTAGAAGAACTAGCTAGATGTGCTGGTGTACCTGTATGGAATGGTCTTACTACACAGTTTCATCCTACACAAATGTTAGCTGATGTTATGACCGTTGAAGAAAATTTTGGTCATTTAGATGGCATTAAACTTGTATTTATGGGAGATGCTAGAAATAATGTTGCTAACTCACTTATGGTAGTTTGTGCTAAAATGGGTATGCACTTTGTAGCATGTGGTCCTAAAGAATTATGGCCAGATAAAGAACTTGTTAATAAATGTAAGGAAATAGCTAAAGAAACTAATGGAAGTATTGAAATGACTGAAGATGTTATGGAAGCTTCTAAAGATGCAGATGTTATTTATACTGATGTTTGGGTTTCTATGGGTGAACCTGATGATGTATGGGCAGATAGAATTAAATTATTAAGTCCATATCAGGTTAATATGAAAGTTATGGATAATGCTAATCCTAATGCTATATTCTTACACTGTCTTCCGTCATTCCATGATTTAAATACCACTATTGGTAAAGATATTAATGAGAAATTTGGCCTTAAAGAGATGGAAGTTACTGATGAAGTATTTACATCTTCTAAATCAAAAGTATTTGATGAGGCGGAAAATAGATTACATACTATTAAAGCTGTAGTATATGCCACAATGAGGGAAGATAATGAGTAGAATTGTCATTGCATTAGGTGGAAATGCTTTAGGTAAGACTCCTGGTGAACAACTTAGTCTTTTATCTAATGTAGCAAAAATTATCGTTGAACTTATTAAAGATGGTAATGAAATTGTTCTTACACATGGAAATGGTCCTCAGGTAGGACAAATAGCCCTTGCTATGGAGTATGCTTCAAATGGTGAAGCAGGTACTCCTAGCATGCCATTTCCTGAATGTGGAAGTATGAGTCAAGGTTATATAGGATACCATATGCAACAATCTATCTTAAATGAATTAGATAGACAAGGTGTAAAAAAAGAATGTGTATCCTTGATAACACAAGTCCTTGTGGATAGTAATGATAGTGCTTTTCAAAATCCAACTAAGCCTATTGGAATGTTCTATAGTAAGGAGAAAGCTATGGAAATTGAAAAAGAAAAGGGCTATGTATTTACTGAAGATGCAGGACGTGGTTATAGGAGAGTTGTACCTTCTCCAATTCCTAAGAAAATTATTGAGAAAAATTCTATTACAAGTCTTCTTGATAATGGTACTATTGTTATAGCTGTTGGTGGCGGCGGTATACCAGTAATTAATAGTGGTAATGGATTAAAAGGAGTAGAAGCTGTTATTGATAAAGATAGATCTGGTGCTTTACTAGCTAGAGAAATCAATGCTGATATTTTCTTAATACTAACTGCTGTTGATAAAGTATGCTTAAACTATAATACAGATAATGAGATAATGTTAGATTCACTTACTAAAGAAGAAGCAGAAAAGTATATAGAGGAAGGACAATTTGCTAAGGGAAGTATGCTTCCTAAGGTAGAGGCCTGTCTTGATTTTATTGGAGAATCTACTTCAAGAAAAGCTATTATTAGTTCATTATCTAAAGCTAAAGAAGCAATAGATGGAAAAACAGGTACAGTCATAAAAAGGAGGTAAGTATTTAAAATGGCTAAAAAAAGAAAAAAGGTACTTCTTTCGTCATTTTCTATCATCTTAATACTAATATTTGTTTTAGGAATAATATCACATCTTTTACCTAATGCAAAATTTGTTGGTGAAGAAATAATAAATGGAAGTGGTACTGTAGGTGCTAAATTATCACAGGTATTAATGGCACCAATATTAGGCTTTGAAGATGCTATTGACATTGCAATTTTCATAATGATGCTAGGAGGTTTACTTAAGGTTATTGGTAAGACTGGTGCTTTAGAAGCAGGTATTAAAGCATTAGTTCAAAAATTAAAAGGAAGAGAAATATTATTAATTCCAATATTAATGTTTATATTCTCAATTTGTGGAACAACTTATGGTATGCTTGAAGAAACAGTAGGATTTTATGCATTACTTGCTGCGACAATGATGGCTGCTGGTATGGATCCACTTGTTGGTTCTGCGGTTATCTTATTAGGTGCAGGAGCAGGATGTTTAGGATCTACAATTAACCCATTTGCTACTGGAGTTGCTATTAGTGCACTTCCTGATTCTATTAAGGCTAATCAAGGTGTAGTAATTCTAATTGCAGTATTCCTATGGCTTACTACTTATGCAATTTGTACTTTCTTTGTAGTAAGATACGCTAAGAAAGTAAAAAGAGACAAAGGTTCTACATTCTTATCTCTAAGAGAGCAAAAAGCTGCTGAAAAGAAATATGGTAGCTTTGAAGAACATGAAGAAAATAGCAAGAAAGAACAAGAAAAAGTTGTATTAACTGGTAAACAAAAAGTTACTTTAATATTATTTGGATTAACATTCCTTGTAATGATTATTGGATTTATCCCTTGGGGTGAATTTGGTGTAACTATATTTGATAAGTTTACTGGATGGCTTACTGGTTCATCACTTGGTAATTGGGGCTTCTATGAATCTGCTTTATGGTTCTTAATAATGTCAATTGTTATTGCTATTGTTAACAAATTTGGAGAAAAGGGCTTTGTTGATACATTTGTTGATGGCGCTGATGATATGATAGGTGTTATACTTATAATTGCTGTTGCTAGAGGTGCTAGTGTTCTTATGAAACAAACATATCTAGATAACTATATTATATATAATGCTGCGAATATATTATCTAAGGTACCTCAATTGGCATTTATACCACTTAACTATATATTACATATAGTATTATCTATATTAGTTCCATCATCATCTGGACTTGCTACATTATCTACACCAATCATTGCTCCTTTAGCAGCACAACTTGGTTACAATGTAGAAGTTACCATTATGACTTTAGTATCTGCAAATGGATTAGTTAACTTAATTACTCCAACTTGTGGTGCTATTATGGGTGGACTTGCTCTTGCTAAAGTAGAATATTCTACTTGGTTTAGATGGGCATTAAAAGTAGTTTTAACTATTGCTGTAGCTAATATATTAATACTATGTTTATTCTCACTCATATTACAAGTGGCTCATTAGTTAAATAAAAAGCAATCTCATAAAAAAAGAGATTGTTTTTATATACATAATTATTTTTGAAGACTATAAGCCTTCAAAAATCTAGTTAAAGACTTATGGCTTTAACTAGCAGTGAATAACGAAGTATGAACTGTCAAAGCAAGAACTAATTTTATATGTTAGTTCTTAATTTTTTCTTAATTTTTAATAATTGTATATGAATTAATATCATTATATAGTATAATATTTATTGTAAAGAAAATATAAAGGAGTTAGTAGTATATGAAAAAAGTAAAAGTAAAGAATAAAAGTCACTATTTAGTTCTTATATGTTGTTTAGTCTTAGTATTAGGTATAGTAATATACTTTATAATTAATCTTATTGGAAGTAGGGAATTAAGTAATAATAATGATATAAATGATAATATTACTTTAAATAAAAAAGATATTAATAAGTATGATAATGTTAAGATTTTTAAAGGAGAAAATCCAGATAATTATTTATATTTTTCAAATATTTTATGGAGAATTATAAGTATTAATAAAGATGGTTCATTAGATATTACTACTGATAATAATATTAATATTTTAAAGAATGTTAATTATGATGTTAATAAATATGTTAATGATATATTTTTAAATAGTATTGATAAGAAGTACTTAGATAAAGTTTCATATTGTAATGATGTTATATCTAAGGTAGAAAAAAGAGAATGTAAAAAGATTTATACAAAAGATTATGTTAGATTACTTAGTATAGAGGATATTGTTAATTCCATTGATAACGATAAAAGTTATCTACTAAATGATTTAGATTATTGGCTTAATAATAAGTCTGATAGTAAACAATTTGTTGTTGTTAATAATAAGATTGCCTCTGGGGATAGCAAAGATGGTTATGGTGTAAGACCTGTCATTAGATTAAAGAGCAGTATAATTATTAAGTCTGGTGATGGTACTTTAGATAAGCCTTATGTTGTATCTGAGGATACTACTGGTCTTAGCGTTGGTAGTTATATTAAACTAGATAATGATTTATGGGTTATCTATGAAGTAGGCAAAGATAATGTTAAGTTAGCTCTTGCTAATGGATTATCTGGTGCTAAAGCATTTGGTAATAGTAGTGAATATAATATAGATAAAGATGATAGTATAGCTCATTACTTAAATAATGATTATTTAAATAGTTTATCTTATAAAGATATGCTTATTGATAGTGAATGGGAAACTGGTAAATATACTGATAGTTATAGTAATGTAGATAAAAATATAGTTACTGCGAAAGTAGGTATGCTTAGTGTAAAAGATTTAAAGTTAGTTAATAATAAATTGGGATATTATTTAATAACTCCAAGTGATAAAGAAGAAGTTTACTTTTATAACACTAATAGTTATGTATCTAAAACTAATTATTTACGTAGTATAGTTCCTACTATTAGTATTAAAAATAATTATAAAGTAAATGGTATGGGTACAAAAGATAACCCTTTTGAAGTTGAGGTATAATATGAAGAAGTTAATGGTATTTGGTATTTCTTTTGCATCTTGTATGGTTGTATTTTTAATGACTATTTTTATATTTAAAGAACCTATTACTAATTATTTAGTTTCAAATAATAATCTTAAATTAGTAGGTGTTTTATATGGTAAGAATACTTTATATGATGTAGTAGCAAGAAATAATTATATTTCTTATAAAAAAGATATTGATGGTAATGTTATTTCTGGAAGTGTTTCTTCTGATAATGTAAGTAATGATAAGTATGAAAAGGAAATACTAGAAAAAGATGATAGCACTGAAGGATATAAGTTTATTAATATAGAAATTAATGGATATAAAAGTTATTTGATAGCAATATATGACCCCTCTAAAGTTAAACTTGTAAGTTCTAGATGGTTTAATAGAGGTAATACTGGTCAGCAAACTGTTATTGATATTTGTAAAAGATATAATGGTAAAGTATGTATTAATGGTGGAGGATTTCAAGACTTTGGCCTTGGTTCTGATATTCCAATGGGCTATGTTATTGAAGATGGTAAGATTACCTGGGATAGTGAAGGTAAGTCTAAATTAGTAGGATTTAATTATGATAATGAACTTGTACTTATGACCGCTAGTGGGGAAGAGGCTATTGCCGCAGGGGTTCGTGATGCTTTAGAATTTGGACCATTCTTAATAGAAAATGGCGAGATAATTGTACCTAAGGAGGAATCTGCTGGTGGATATGGCGGTGCTGCAAGGGTGGCTATTGCTCAAAGAAAAGATGGCATAGTATTATTCCTTGTGACTGAAGGTGTACATAGTAAAGGACCTACTATATACGAAGTGGCTGAAACATTAAAGAAGTATGGAGCTTATACTGCTGGTAACTTAGATGGTGGTGCTTCAAGTAGTTTAGTAGTTAATGGAAAGATGATTAATCATCCATTAAACATATATGGGGAACTTATTAATGGAGGTAGAGGCCGCAGTGTAGTTACAGGCTTTGGATATATTGAATAAATAATATATTATTTTTGAAGACTATAGGCTTCAAAAATTCTAGTTAAAGACTTATGGCTTTAACTAGCAGTGAATAGCGAAGCATGAACTGTTAAGACTAGAACTAATAAAAGTATTTAGTTCTTTTTATTTGTGTGGTAAAATATTAGTAGAGCAGGTGATTAATATGTATTATAAAATTAGTCATGGTAGTGTTACTCTTGGTAATAATACAGTACTTGAAGATATTAATTTTTGTGTTAAAGATAATGAAAAAATTGGTATTGTAGGAAGAAATGGCTGTGGTAAAACAACTTTACTTAAAGCAATTGTAGGAGAGTATCAAATTACTAGTGGTTATGAAGAAGTAGATATTGTTTCTTCAGGAGACTTTAATATTGGTTATGTTAAACAAAATGATGGTTATAATCTTGATATGAAGATGATAGATTATATTAGGAGTTCTTTTAAGGATATTCTTGATATTGAAAAAAAACTTAATATCTTAGAGAATGAAATGACTACTAATTATGATGAAAAGATAGTAAGTAAATATAATGATCTTTTATCTAGATATGAATATATGGGTGGTTATAAATATAAGAAGGAGATAGAGGTTATTTTAAATAAGTTTGATTTTAGTGATAAGGATAAAGATAGGTGTTTGAATGAGTTTTCTGGTGGTCAAATTACAAAGTTATCTTTGATTAGGCTTCTGTTATCGAAGCCTGATTTGCTTATTTTGGATGAACCTACTAATCATTTGGATATTAAAGCTATAGAGTGGCTTGAGGATTACTTAAAGGGATATAAGGGCTCTATTATTTTGGTTAGTCATGATAGAATGTTTTTGGATAATGTCTGCAATGTGATATATGATGTTGAGTATGGTTCTTTAACTAGATATAGTGGTAATTATTCTTATTTTGTTAAGAAGAAGGAAGAAAATTATATAAGAAATCTTAATGATTATGAAAGGCAACAAAGGGAGATTAAGAGACTACAGGATATTGCTGATAGATTTAGGTATAAACCTACTAAAGCTGGCATGGCAATGTCAAAATTAAAGCAAATTGAGAGAATGATATTAATAGATAAACCTGATAAGACCAATACAAAGTCTTTTAAGATTAATTTTAGTCCGGAGATGAATAGTTATAGAGATGTTCTTAAGGTTAAAAATCTTTCTATTGGTTATGATAGAGAGTTATGCAAGTTATCTTTTGAGGTGGAAAGAGGAGACAGACTTGGTATTATTGGTGAGAATGGTATTGGTAAAAGTACGTTTCTTAAAACTATTATGGGTGATATTCCAGCACTTGGTGGTAAGTTTGTTTTTGGAGATAGGGTTAATATTGGTTACTTTTTACAAGCATTAGATAATCTTAATTATGATAATTCTATTTATGATGAGATTGACAAAGAATTTCCTAGACTTACACCGAATGAGATTAGAACTCTTCTTGGAGCTTTTGAATTTAGTGGAGAAGATGTCTTTAAAAAAATTAAGGATTTATCTGGTGGTGAAAAGGTTAGAGTTAGTTTGTGTAAGATTTTGAATAAGAAACCTAATGTTCTTATCTTAGATGAACCGACAAATCATTTAGATATTATTGGAAAGTCCACTATTGAGAGAATGCTTACTAGTTATAAGGGTACTATTATTATGGTTAGTCATGATAGATATCTTATTAAGAATGTCTGCAATAGGATTCTTGTTATGGAGGGTGGCACAAGTACTTTATATAATTATGGTTATAATGAGTATTTGGAGAAGACTAGGTTTAATAATATAAGTAATGATAATAAGGTTAAGATAGAAAAGAAGAAGAGTACTGATAAAAAGGTAGATACTTTTGATAGAAATAAAGAAATTAAAAAAATAGAAAGGGATATTTTTGAATTAGAGGAGAGACTTAGTAATCTTAATAATGAGCTTTTGAAGGAAGATGTTTATATGGATATTAATAAGGCTAATTTGATTAAGTTAGAGATTGATATTGTAAGTAATGATATTGAGAAGAAAACATTAGAGTGGGATGAGATTACGAAGAATATGTAATCTTGGTATTATTAATTATTTGTTTATGTTACTTTTACATATAATGTTTTAGATGTGAGGTGTGTAATAATGAATGATAATATTAAGGATATACTTGAAGGTCAAAGAATTAGGGAAAGACTTAGGAGGGCTGGTATTTATCCAATGGTTGGTCCTAGAGGTCCAAAAGGGGATAAGGGTGATGGTATTAGTATTATTGGTGATTATAATAGTTATGAGGAGTTAATTAATAATCATCCTTCTGGTAATAGGGGGGACTGCTACTTGATTGGTGGTAATTTATATGTTTGGAATAGTGAAAAATCTATTTGGGATAATGTTGGTAATATAGAGGGGCCTCCAGGGAAGAGTGAGAAGATTAGTATTGGAAAAGTAAGTAGTGGTAGTGCGGCTACTATTGTTGATAATTTTGATGGTGAAGTTCATACTTTGGATTTTGTTATTCCTAGGGGGCCAAAAGGTGATAAGGGTGACATTGGTCTAAAAGGCGATAAAGGAGAAAAAGGTGATATTGGTCCTCAGGGAGAAAAGGGAAATATTGGTCCTATTGGTCCTCAAGGAAAGCAAGGTATTGCAGGCCCTCCTGGCATAGAGGGGAAAATTGGTCCGACGGGACCGCAGGGACCACAAGGGACACTTGGTCCTACTTCTTATAATGCTGTTTGTTTTTCTAGTTTTAAAGATACCACTAATGCTGGTACAATGACTGTTACTACTACTAGAATTATTCCAGGTAACTCTGATATTATTTCTATTTCTGGTAATCAAATAAAGGTATCGAAAACTAGTGTATTTGAGGTTACTTTGTGCGGGAGAATATCAGGTGTTACTAATGATACTGGTGGTAAGTTCTATTTATATAATGCTACTACTAATGAGAAAATTAGTGATATGGAGTTTGTTCTTGATAAGGGTACTACTAGTGATATGGATTTTTCAGAAGTTAATTTTGTTGATGTTTATGCAGGTGGTAATCTTGAAATAAGAACTGAAGTTATTGGTAATGATACTGGTAATATTTCTTTTTCTATGGTTAATGTTATTCTTAAACGTTATAATTTATAAATAGGGAAATACTGATCTTTGTGGTTGGTATTTTTTTATTCACTACAAGCCTAACTTTATTAGTCTTGTTAGTGCTATTTAGAGCCAATATTTAGTATATTGTCTCTAAATAGGTATCAGCCATACTTATTATATATTAGTTATTATTATTGGAGTATGAGATGATGGATGTAAAATTGATGTAAACTATATGGCTATTTAATAATTACTTTGATATAATTATGTTGCATTGACTTACTTACCAAAGGTTAATGCTTAAAATTAGAGACGATAATTTATATTTTTAGGTAAGAAAAATATATCTATTCGAGTGTACTTTTAGGAGTATACTCTTTTATTGTTTTGAGGAGGTATAAAAAATGAATAATGGATTTCAAAATGAACGTGATTTTGTAGAATTATTTAATAATAAGTATTTACATGAACTTGATGATAGGTCTATAATATTTTTGAAGGAACTATTTGGTGAAGTAATTGATGATGAAGAAATTATTATTTCTTGGAAGAATAAGATGGTTCAAAAAGCTGATATATTTATTAAGTATAAAAATTATGTTAAAAGTGTTAGTTTAAAGTGCGGTAATAATAATTCTATTCATCAAGAACAAGTACAAGAATTTAAAAAGTATTTAAGTGATATTGGCGTTCCATATAAGATAGCGGATAAATATTTTAGTTATCATTATGGTTATATGTTAAAAGAAGATGGGAAAAGAGATTTCTCTAAATTACTTAGTAGTGTAGAATATAAAAAATTATATCAATCTGATATTGATATATTTAATGAATATATTAATAAAACTAAAATTATTGTTAATATGATAGATAGATTTATTGTTAGAGGGAGAAATTCTAATTTTGATATTGATGCATTAATAAGTGGAACGCCTTCAGACTATGTATGGATTATGAAATATGATATATATGACCTTGTTTTATCTAAAAGATGCTTACATTTTACTTCTCCTCATATTGCCTGTATGACATTAGGTCCAAAGAAAAGAAATATAGATGGTACCTCTAATAACAGAGGTGATAGGTATGTTGTATGTGTTAGATGGAATAATTTGAGAGAAGATATTGTTAGTTTTAAAAATAATAGTAAATAGTTTAGGTTCTATATTTTGTAAATGTTTTTGACTGACGGGTGGTGACTCCCGCACTATGCTCCATAAAAAAAACACCAAATGGTGTTTGTATTTTCAATGGAGCCAATGTCGTAGGTATCTACAACTTTTTTCCAATATACGAACTGATACATAAATATCAATCTCTACATAAAGTGTAACATATTTTTTTGATATTTGTTTACAATAATTAAAAAAATGTAATATTTTGAATAAAATTATGTAAAGTCAATGGCATTATATTCAAATATTTTTGAAAATATGTTATACTATAAGTAACATAGGAGGTTCTTTAATATGAATAAAAATAATTTTGATTTGAAGCATTCTAATGAAGTCCTAGAAAGAATGAATAAGGAAATTAAGGAAACAGAGGAAAGAATTCTTAAGGATATGACGCCTGAAGAACAAGAAAAAATCAAAAAAGAGTGGGAACAAAATAAAATAAAAACTGAACAAAAATTAAAAAAAGAATTTGAGAAATTTGAAAACGATAGAAAAGAATTAGAAAAAAGACAAAGTGAATTAATTCCTGTAGAAGAAATTAAAGATGGACTCAATGGGATGATAAAAGATTTAGATGATAAATGGAATGAAACTCTGCAATCTGCAATTGAAGATTTATGCAAAGGTAAAACCGAAGAAGAAAAAGAAAAAATAATGAATGCCTTCAAAAATAGTTTTATGAATAATTAGGAGAAATAAATATGGAATTATATGATGCAAAAACTATGCCACCTTCTAGGGAACCAAATCGTCGAATGGCTCAAGAAAGATATGCTAGAGGTGAACGATTTCCAACTTTGCTTGGTCGTGATCAAAGTAAGATAAAGAAAGAACTTGGTAAGTATCAATGTAAATCAAATTATTGTTATAGGGCGATATCTCAAGAAACTTATGAATTGTATAAAAAAACAGGATTTATAAGTGATAATAGATCAAATACGAATGAATACATGGAATCAGTTGATGAAAAGGGGGAAGTTTTTACTAATAATGCTGGAATTAATTGGTATTTAGGTGGTGCAGCTCCAGGAGAAGAATATGGTATGATCATAATAGAATGCCCAGCAGATATGAATTATTTTCGACCAGCAATAGACAATGGGACTCACATGACTATTGATCCAACCGTTAGACATATGAAATCATCTCCTAAAGAAAATCCAATTCCATTTTCTATGATAACTAACGCTTTTGATTATAATAAGATTAAAGAACAAGCAAAAGCTGAATTTGATGCTATAAGACAACAAGAAATGGCAAAAATGGCACAATTAAGACAACAACAATTAATTAGTTTAACTCAATCAACTCTTACTGATGATAATGTTGTTGGAAAAGTGAGGTAACTTCTATGGCATTAGATAGTATATATAAATTTAGAGAGGTTAAAAATCCTGCTGAAGTAAAGACACACCATGATGTAAAGGATATGAAAAGACTAATTGATTCATTACCAACAATGGATATGGATCAAGAGTGGGTTAAAGAACATGAAGTAAAAGAAAACAATTTTTCTACACCAACTCAAAAAAATGAAGATGAACAAGCAATAGATGATATTCTTGCTAGATTCAAAAAAATCAGAGAATCAAATAACAGTATGAGATCGCAGATGAGAAAACAACAACTATCTCCTTTGCAGCAATTTCAAGAAACGCAACAATGGATTGATAGTATGACAGGAGGTAAATCTAGATGAGCGAAGAAATGAAAAATGCTTATAGGCAATTAGACATTAATGATAAAAGAAATCAATTAAGTGATGAATTGTTAATCATTTTTGAATTAATTAAAAGGTATGAGAATGCTAAAGGAATTAATCCTATTACACAAGTAAAGAATTATGATATCGTAAATGATAAAAATTTAAATGAAGATGAAATATTAACATTTTTCTATGAAGATGTTTATAATATACAACAAGAATTAATCACTTTATTAAATGTAGTTGAAAGGTAGGTTTTTAATATGCTAGTTAGTCCAGAAAGTTATAAAAATGAAAATGAAAATAAAACACTTAAACAATTAGTTTTAGAAAGAACAAAATTATTTAACGCAATAGTTGAATATGAAAAAAAACATATTATAGGCAATGAACCATATGGTGCTGATGAAATTGCTAAACCAAGCCAAAAAGATATTTATAGAATGCATAATTTATATTTGAAAGAAGTTACTAATTTGATCATTAAGGGTAATGACTTCAAAGATCCTGATGCTAAGCACATAGAAGAATTGATTAAATTAGAAAAAAGATTATTTAATAAAAATGGATTTTATTTAGAAATTAGAAGTGGTTCCGTTCTTCCAATATTACATCCGCATTATTATGATGGTAGATTTGATATAATTTTAGATAATCATTTCGGTAAAATTAATTGTTCTGCAAAAATTGGAAAAAGTGAATATAGTGTTAATGAAGAACAATTTAATAAAATAAAGCAGATAATCAAAGAAAAATTAGAATTGTTGTACGAAATAGCAGAAAAACAATCCAATGAAATATATGAAGGAACATATAATAATATGTTAATAAAGTTTAATTCAATATTGTTAAATTTATCGTTTGATAATATAAATAGTGAAAAGGATTATAATATCTTAAGTCAATTAAAAAATACTATTTTCAATATAATAATTCCCAAAAATGAAGAAAATATTGAGACTGTAGTTAATGAATTAGTGAATAAAATAATAGCTTTACCAATTGGAACTGAAACTTCAATTTCAAATCTTTTAAGTAACAAAATTGACGAATTTAGTGATAATGAGTTATTTGAAATAAATAAAAGAGTTCTGAATATTTGTAAAGAAAAAGGAGTAGTATTAAATTTTGATAAGTATAAAAATCAAGTTGTAGGTTTACCATTTAATATATCGTTTGTAGTTTCAGAAAAATTAAAAAATCTGGAATCAAATAAATTCGAATTTTATAAAAAGAACGATGTTGATAAAATATGGTGGGTAGATAATAAAGAACAAGTTGGAGAACATTTATTCTCATTTGATAAGAAAAAAATATATAATTTATTTAAAGACTATCCTTATGAATTATCTAATGAAGAAAAGGAAATTTTTGATAAAGAGAATCCGTATTGGGCTGACTTTTTTAAAGATAGACAAAAAACTGAAAAAGAAAATTCAAATAATATTCCAACTTGTCCAAATTGTAGTAGAAAACTAACTTTCATGATGCCTGATGGAAAGACTTTGTATTGTGATAATTGTAAAAAGTATTATGTAAATAATAATGGTGTAGCTGGAGAAGAAACTGGATCACCTTATACAAGAACTGATGTTCTTTATTAAAGGAATATGGAGGTAATATTATTCAAATGAAGATGAGTACAGAAAATTATAAAGAAATGTTAGATGACAGTAATCTATATAACGGAGAATTAGAAAAGAATAGAATACAAGACAAATTAAATAGTAGTAGTATTGATGAAAGTATAAAAAATATAGATAAACAAAAATCATTATGTACAATAGCAGAAAGTATTTATAAGGAAATTGAAAAGTTACCAATTAATTCTGAATTTAAGATAGCTCAAATTTTTAAAGATTATAATATTGAAGAAAATGATAAATTTGATTTGTGTAAACAAGTTATTTCATATTGTATAGTAAATAATGTTAAAATAATTGAAAAATTTCCTGATGCCGACCTAGGTTTACCATGGAATATTCCAAGAATTAAAAAGTAATTTTTAAAAAAAGAAATACTGATCTTTATGGTTGGTATTTTTTTATTCACTACAAGCCTAACTTTATTAGTCTTGTTAGTGCTATTTAGAGCCAATATTTAGTATATTGTCTCTAAATAGGTATCATCCATACTTATTATATATTAGTTATTATTATTGGAGTATGAAATATAATATATATAATCTTGTTTTATTTAAAAGATGCTTACATTTTACTTCTCCTCATATTGTATGTATGATGTTATGTTCAAAGAAAAGGGATATAGATGGTACCTCTAATAACAGAGGTGATAGATATGTTGTATGTGCTAGATGGAATAATTTGAGAGAAGATATTGTTAGTTTTAAAAATAATAGTAAATAGTTTAGGTTCTATATTTTGTAAATGTTTTTGACTGACGGGTGGTGACTCCCGCACTATGCTCCATAAAAAAAACACCAAATGGTGTTTGTATTTTCAATGGAGCCAATGTCGTAGGTATCTACAACTTTTTTCCAATATACGAATTGATATACAAATATCAATCTCTATAAATATTCTAACATAAATATAGACGATTGTGTCCAAAAAAGCAATAATATGTGGTAAAATATTATTTAGAGGTGTATACAATGGCAGAATTAAAAATATCTTATGACGAACATTTTGCATTAATAATTGGAATAAATAAATATGACAATTTAAATAATCTTGAATACGCTGTAAATGATGCGAGGTCTATATATGATATATTAATTGATAAATTGGGTTATAAAAAAGAAAATATTAAATTGATTCTTGATGACGATGCAACTAAAACAAATATTATGAATGCTTATTATGAAATCTCTAAAGAAGCATGTAATGATGATTCTGTTTTAATCTTTTATGCAGGACATGGTATAACATATCAAGCAGGATTAAAGGACAAAGGGTATTTAGTTCCCTGTAATGGAACTGAACAAAATCTTAATTCAATGATAAGTTGGGATTCATTAATAAATGATTCCGAATTATTTAGGGCAAAGCATATTTTTTATATAATGGATGCTTGTTATAGTGGTTTGGCATTACAAAGAAATGTTAACGGTTCAAAAAGATTTTTAAAAGATATGTTGAGAAGATATAGTCGTCAAGTTCTTACTGCAGGAAAATCAGATCAAACAGTTAAAGATTCTGGTGGAAAGCATAATAATTCTATATTCACCTCATATTTATTAGATGCTCTTAATGGAGAAGCAAAAACAGAATATGGTGTGTTAAGTGCTTCATCAGTCATGAATTATGTTTATAACAAAGTTTCAAATGATCCAAGATCATATCAAACACCAGGTTGTGGAACTTTTTATGGCGAAGGTGATTTTATATTCAATTTTGAAGAATTGAATGAATTAATTGGTAGAAATACAGAAAAAGATAATGATATTTTAATTGATGTTCCAGAAATAGCGTTAAAAAGATATAACGATAATCAATTTGAAGAAAAATTAAAAATTTTACTATCGGATTCTAAAAATTATATTAAAATTAATGATTTGATAAATGAAGAAATCAAAATTTATTTATCAAAATTTAATATACAGAAAATGGATTTAAGTAAAATTAACGAAGATATTTTCAAGTCTAAAATTATAGAAAGTCTAAATAATATAAAGAATTTATTAGTAGCTGTAATATTATTATCATATTATGGAGATAAAAAATATATTAAATTGATAAAAAAAATAATTTATAAAGTATACCCAACTGGAGTATTTAGTGGGAATACTGCTTTGATATCTTTATTGTATTTTCCAACATTGATTTTAATTTATGGAATATTTATTACATCATTAGAAGCAGAAAACTATGAAATTATAAAAGAAATTATTAGTATGTCTGATGATAAAATTGATTCATCACATTATTATAGAGATACTGATTCATTAATCACTAATTTATTCAATAGAATAAATGAAATATCTCAGAATTTTAGCTTGTTTTATCCAGAGGAGAAGTATAAATTTCCTATGAATGAATATTTATATAAATATATGCAACCAATAATAGATGATATTCTATTTATAGGTGATGATTATAATGATAAATATACTAATACTGAAATTTTAATTAGTGTTATATATGCAGTAAAAAATTATAGTGAAAAGGATTATGTTTGGGGACCATTTGGAAGATATTTATATATATTAGGGTATGGAAATAAGGAAATTACAAAACTTCCTATAAACGAAATTATAAATAATCTTGGAATATATGATGAACTGTCTAACAAAGATGATTTTATTGCTAAATATAACAATTTTTTATCAAAGAATTTCTTTTGATTTAATTAAATAATAAGCTTTAATGTAATAAAAAATATTGAAAGTTATACCATGAAAAAAGCAAAAAATGGTATAATGAATTAGATTTAATATAGATTGGAGGGAATAATTTAAATGAAAAAAAAATTTACTTTTATTGATTTGTTTGCTGGTATTGGTGGCTTTAGATTAGCCCTCGAAAGCATTGGTGGAGAATGTGTATTTAGTTCTGAAATAGATGAACATGCATGCAAAATGTATGAAGAAAATTTTGGGGATAATCCATATTGTGACATAACAAAGTTGGATCCTTCTACTATTCCAGATTTTGATATATTATGTGCTGGTTTCCCATGCCAATCATTTTCTATATGTGGTCGACAAAAGGGATTTATTGATGAAACAAGAGGAACATTATTTTTTGATATTGTTAGAGTTTTAAAAGAAAAAAAGCCAAAAGCATTTATTTTAGAGAATGTAAAAAATTTAACTACACATGATAAGGGAAAAACACTTACTGTGATTATAGACACTTTAAATGACTTAGGTTATTCTGTTAATTATAAAGTTTTAAATGCCAAAGACTTTGGTGTTCCACAAAATAGAGAAAGAATTATAATTGTTGGATCGAGAGAAGGAATACATTTCGATTTTGACAAAGTTAAAGGTACTCCATCAAAATCAATGAAGAATTTTTTAGACAAAAATGGAAATTTTGAAATTTTAAAACCTGAACAATATACTATTTTAGAGGATAAATACATTAAGCAGCAAAAAGGTTCTGGTTTGATTTTTACAGGATATCTTAACAAACCAATTAGAAAAGCAGGTGTAAGACCTAACACAGAGCATTTATCTAGAGTTCATAGACAAGTAAATAGAATCTATTCTTCAGAGGGTATGCATCCAACGATAGCTTCTCAAGAAGTCAATGGAAGATTTTATATATATGATAATAAAATTGTTAGAAAAATCACAATTGATGAATGTTATCGCTTTTTTGGCTTCCCTGAAAATTTTAAAAAGATTGGTCCAAGTGCCAAATTATACGAAAGGATTGGGAATAGTGTTTGTGTTCCTGTAATAAAAGCAGTTGCTAAAGAAGTGTATGAACAATTATTTGAAAGAGGTGTGAATATGAATGAAGAATTAAATCCATCACAATTTTTAGAAAATATTTATAATCAGGCAAAGAAAAACAAGAATTTGGATAATTTAAATTTATCTGAAATGCAGAAAGATTTAATAAAAATAATCGTTGAAAATGAACAAAGTAATAAAGGAGTATTTACTGCATTAGTTTCAAGTTTGACGTATAAATGCTTACATCCTGAACAAGATGTAAGATATCATAAAGTAGATTTACCTAACGGATATTCTGGAAGAAGTTTTGATACAAAATATGTTACTCCATTTTTAAAAGAAAAAAGATTTTTAGGGGCTATGAAAGAATCTGGATGGTTAACAAGAAGTATTGAACAATTGCATCCATTTACTAATGATTTCCCTGGTAGAATAAATAAAGCAGATTTAAAAATGGCTTTTTTAACCATATTAGATGAAGTTGAAACAAAAAATGTTTCATCATTAGATTATCTAGTTGGCATTTTTACTCAAAGTATTATTGAAAAGCAGAAAAGAACAGTTAAAGTAATTGACCCTATTGACAAAGAAAGTAATGTTCCAATTAGGGATGTAATTGAAATGTTACATAGTCATTTTTATTACAAATATTCTTCTCGTGGGGCATCAATTTTACCAGTAATTGCATTTTATAGTATATATGAATGCATGATAAAACATTTTGATAGATTTAAAAATATGAAATTAGATGATTTAGGATCTCATAATTCAAGTGATAGAAGTTCAAAAGAAACTGGTGACATTGTCGTTAGAGATAAAATTACAAATGAAATATATGAAGTTGTTGAGATTAAATTTGATATAAAACCCACCCATTTAATGGTGGATTATGCCTATGATAAAATAAAATATAATAAAAATGTACAAAGATATTATATTTTAAGTACATCAAAACCAGACTTTAATGAATTGGATAAAATCAATAAAAAAATTGATGAAATTTATGATGAGTATGGATGTCAAGTAATTGTTAATGGGATATTTGACTCTCTTAAATATTATTTGAGATTGTTAACAAATTCAGATGAATTTTTAGTTTATTATTCTAAAAACTTGCAAGCAAATGAAGAACTTGATTATGAACATAAAATTTCATGGAATAGAATTGTTGAAAATAGAAAAGATGATTAGATTTCAATATCGTAATCATCTTTTTCTTTGCCTAAATCATGTTCTTTACTGGATTTATAAGTATCATTTAATTCTTTAATTGTATTATCCTCAATAACACCATGTTCGTATAAATCTTTTGAAAAATCACGATATTTATCTCTATCTTTTCTATTAAATAATCTGTTTTTTATAAATTGAATAAGTCTTATGAATTTATTTTTAAAATAGTTAAGTTCTGCAAATAAAGAATTATTTTCTTCTTTTAATTCATCAATTTCATTATCTTTTAACTTATTTTTTTCAGTAAGACTTTTAACTCGTAATTCCA
>OBLG01000420.1_pt1 | contig 47078 bp, 41 predicted proteins | sample 1517451 | NCBI WGS metagenome assembly OBLG01 (sample SAMN04571694, study PRJEB22368) | human gut metagenome | biome: human gut; material: stool | host: Homo sapiens | place: Luxembourg | collected 2012-06-29
CAATGTTCACACAAAAGGACTTTTGAAAAAACACCCGGCGTGCTATACTGGGTGAAAAGAAAAGAGAACGAGGTGTTTTGTATGATCCTTCAGAATGCACTGGTCTATACCCCGCGCCACACCTTTGAGCGCGGCACCATCGTCATCCGCGATGGCCGCATCGTGCCCTTTGCCGCCCCGGAAGAAGGCGAGGAAGTGCTGGACGCCGAGGGTCTGTACGCCCTGCCGGGCCTTGTAGACATCCATTTCCACGGGGCAATGGGCAAGGATTTCTGCGACGGCACCGAGGAGGCCATCCAGACGCTGGCGGATTTTGAGGCAAGCAAAGGTGTGCTGGCCATCTGTCCCGCCACCATGACCTACCCGGAGGAATTCCTGAACCATGTGATGGACGCCGCTGCCGCCCACAAAAACGGCAAGGGCGCCGACCTTGTGGGCATCAACATGGAGGGCCCCTTCATCAGCCCCAAAAAGGTGGGCGCACAGAACCCGGAGTATGTGCAGGGCGCAGACGCTGCCATGTTCCGCCGCTTGCAGAAGCGTGCAAACGGCCTGATCAAGCTGGTGGATGTTGCCCCCGAGGAGCCGGGCAATCTGGACTTTATCAAGGAGTGCCATAACGAGGTGCGCATTTCCATCGCCCACACCTGCACCGACTACGACACCGCCGTCAAGGCCTTTGAAGCCGGTGCCACCCACATGACCCACCTGTACAACGCCATGCCCGGCATCACCCACCGTGCACCCGGCCCCATCATTGCCGCCATGGAGCACGATGCCGAGGTGGAGCTCATCACCGATAACGTGCACATCCACCCCGCCATGGTGCGCTTCACCTTCAACACCTTCGGCGATGACCGTGTGTGCCTGATCGCCGACAGCGCCATGTCCTGCGGCCTGCCGGACGGCCAGTACAGCCTGGGCGGACAGGCCATCACGGTCAAGGGGCCCCGCGCCACCCTGACCGAGCACCCGGACACCATTGCAGGCAGCAACACCTGCCTGTACGACTGCATGAAGCGCGCCGTGCTGGAGATGAACGTCCCGCTGGAAAGCGCCGTGCGTGCCGCCAGCGAGAACCCCGCCAAGAGCATCGGTGTGGACGCCGACTACGGCTCTCTGGCCGCCGGGCGCTACGGCAATGTCATCCTGGCGGACAAGGAACTGAACATTCAGGCCGTCTACCAGAAGGGCACGCGCATCGTCTGATCGCCGGCAGCGCAGCGGGAGCAGCCCGGGCTTTTTCCGGGCTGTTTTGGCGGGCAGACGCCTTCGCGCAAAAACGACATCTTTCTTGACCCGCACCTGGCATTGCGCTATAATAAAGCTGGTTCCCGGTAGCAGCCGCAGGGTGCGCTGCCGGGGATGGGAGGAACGCATCGGTGCTCGTTGTGCATGGTTTTGCAGCCATGGAGCGCCGGTGGCGGCTGTCCGCTTGGATGGCTGAGCTTATTTTATAATAGGGGTATTATAAAATGCGGCAGATTTCGAAAAAAAGTTTTTATGGCAGTGTCAGAAACGGTCTGACCGGTGTTGCACGTTTTGCAGCGGTTCCCCATGGGGAGCGCCGCGGCAGGGCGTGTTCCGGTGCGTTCTGACACTGCTTTTTTCTTCCCGCAACGCCCCCCGTTTTTTCAGTCCGGATCGCATCGCCGGAACGGCGAACGCGTTCAATAAACGAGCAGAGCACCCGGCCCTGCGAGAATATGGAGGAATAGATTATGAATTGTCCAAAGTGTGGAGCGCAGCTCCCGGATGGAGCAAAATTCTGCGGCAGCTGCGGCGCACGCCTGACAGAGCCCACCCAGACCATCGTGGCGCGCAAGCCCACTGCCCCGGTCGTGCAGGCCCCGGAGGAGGTCGCGGTGCAGCCCGATCAGGGTGCCGCTGCGGCCAAAAAGTCCAAGCTGCCGCTGCTGATCGTGGCCATCGTGGCTGTGGTGCTGGCTGTGCTGGCAGTGGTGTTCTTCGTGCTGCCCAACCTGGGCGGCTCCAGCAAGAACGCCTATGTCGCACTGCAGGACGGCAAGTATGAGCTGCTGCCCAGCCTGAGCAAGACCGACACGGTGGAGATCGCTTCGGCCAAGACCGACGAGAGCGATTACGAGAGCCTGAGCACCGCATTCAGCCCGGACGGCAAGTATTTCTACTATATCTCCAAGCTGGACGGCAGCTACGGCACCCTGAACCGTGCCGAGTATGGCAAGCTGAAGGACGGCTCGGACAAGAACGACAAGTACATCACCACCATTGCAACGAACGTGAACCTGGACTTCTCGGTGCTGAACAATGGTGTCGTGTACAAGAACTCCGACGATAAGCTGTACTATTACGACGGCAACCAGCCCACCACCCTGGGCAAGGATGTCTACTCCTTCCGTGTGGACACCGAGAAGAACCGCGTGATGTACTATACCGCCGACGACAACGGCGACTTTACCCTCTACTTCGTGGACCTGAAGAAGCCGGATGAGTCCACCAAGCTGGTGAGCAGCGTGTACTCGCTGGTGTCCACCCAGAACCTGGACCACATCCTGTACTACAAGAAAAACGACGATGATGAGAGCATTCTCTACAGCGTGGATACCGCAGGCAACACCGAAAAGCTGGTGGATGACTACGAGACCGTGACCTACGGCGACGACGCACTGTATTATCTGGGCGCTTCGGGCGAGACCTATTCGCTGGCTTCGGTGCTGTCCGATGCCGACAACTACACCAAGGAGCCCAGCGAGGACGATTACTCTGTCCCCTACTACTGGCACTATTACTTCGGCCAGTACGACAACGAGAGCGACTATGACCAGATCGTTGCTTCCTGCTCGACCTCGGTGCGCTTCTTCGGCGAGTACGCTTCCATCGACGACATGCAGTATTCTTCCGATTCTGCTGTGGCGCTGGCCTGCAAGTCCTTCGTGGACAAGTATTCCTCTCAGGAGGACGGCGACGGCTACTTCCCGCTGACCGACGCCGTCAAGGCAGACCTCGTCACCATTGCGCAGGCTTACGGCGAGTACGGCGACACCGCATGGCATGAGCTGTGCGTGGGCTGCGAGCAGGCTGGCAGTACCACCGATTACGATGCCTACTATGCTGCCCAGAGCCGCTATGAGCTGGTCCAGTCCATGAAGGAAGAAACCCCGGTCTATAACCTCTACAGCTTCAACTACAAGGACGGCACCACGACCGTGATCGCAGAGAACCTGCTGGCGGCCGTGAACTACCAGAACACGATCTTCTACTACGGCGCAGACGCCCTCACCGGCACCGTGACCGTGGACGATGTGGTGAACAGCGACGGCAGCGACTATCTGGAAGATATCATGGAACCGGCCAATGTGCATGTGTATAACATGGATACGGGCAAGACCGTGAACATGTCCAAGACCTTCCTTGAGGCCATTGCCGAACTGGACGATGCCGCCATGGTGGGCGATTACGTCCTGGTTGAGGACAGCGACGAGGATACCCTGTACGCTGCCAAGGTCAGCGGCAATGTCATCGGCAGCCTGGAGATCGTGTCGGATGACGCTTCCATCTGCAGCGTGGAAGACGGTGTGCTGTACTACGTTGCGAACAAGTACGACAGCAACGGCACCTCTTATGTGGACCTGTACACCTACGCGAACGGCAAGTCCACCCGCGCGGCGCAGGACATCGCAGCCGATTACGCAACGGTGTACGAGGACGGCCAGCTGCTGGTGCACACCGGTTATAACAGCTACGACGACAAGGAGATCGCACTGATCGCCAAGGACGGCACCCGCACCGTGATCGCGGACGGCGTGAGCTGGGTCCGCCGCGTGGATAAGAACACCACGCTGTACATCTCGGACAACGATCTGTACAGCTACGACGGCAAGGAGAAGACCCGCCTGCTCACCGATGTGGACCAGATGTGGTGCAGAGACACGCTGGCCGGGACCACCATTGATCTGGGCTGGTACGGCTATTAAGATTCAGCGAAAAGGAGACGCAACCATGGCATTTTTCGATGAAATGAAGAACCGGGTCACCCAGGCGAGCCAGAGCGCGGCCAAGAGTGCCAAAGAGTTTTCGGAGATCACCCGGCTGAACGGCGAGATCTCGGATGCAGAAAGCCGCATCAACCAGCTCTACAATCAGATCGGCTATGAGGTGTACTGCGCCTACAGCGCACACCCCCTGCCCGAAGCAGCCGATCTCATCGAGCAGGTGAATGCCCTGCACGATAAGATCGAGAACTGCCGGATGCAGATCCAGACCATCAACGCAGCCAGCCGCTGCCCCAACTGCGGCGCAAAGATCCGCCCGGGCATGGCCTTCTGTTCCGGCTGCGGTGCACGGCTGGTCCAGGCAGAGCCTGCCCAGCCCGCCGCACAGGCTTTCTGCCAGAACTGCGGCGCGCCGCTGGCCCCGGGTGCAGCCTTCTGCACCAGCTGCGGCACACGGGTGGAGCAGCCCGCGGCTCCCACCCCGGCTCCCGCTCCCGCCCCGGCAGCCCCGGCACAGTCGGCGGCATTTACCCCGGCACCCTCGTTCCAGCAGCCCGCCCAGCCCGTGCAGCAGCCGGTCCAGCAGCCTGCCCAGCCGGCAGCCCCGCAGACTTCGGTCTGCCCCAGCTGCGGTGAGCCCATCCCGGCGGATGCGACCTTCTGCATCAACTGCGGCGCAAAGCTGGACTGAGCCAACGACTTATAAAGAGCATACCCCACATCACGGGAGGATGGAATGGATAGACCGAAACCTCTGACCGCAAACGTCGGGCAGGACGCCGCATACCTCGGCATGCGTGTGAACCTCATCGGCGAGAACGGCCACATCGACGCGCTGCTGCTGCCCCGGGTGGCAGAAGGCAAATATCGTTTTTCCCAGGCGGGCAGCGGCTTCCTTTCCATCGAAGCGCTGGGCGGCCAGTGGTATCTGTGCTGCGACGCGGCCACCTGCTTTGTGGGCGCGCAGTCGGTGGACTGCCGCCAGACGCCGCTGGCACTGCGGCAGATGTACTTCCTGCGCAATGCGGGCCGCCAGTATATCCTGTATGCCGAGACCATCACCAAGGCGTCCAGCGTGTTCCGCAACTACCGTGCACGCTACAATGTGCCCATCCGCTTTGGCCGCGACAACACCAACGATATCGTCAGCTCCAACGGCTTCGTCAGCCACCACCATGCCATCTTCCGTCTCACCGAGCGCGGCTGGGAGGTGCAGGACCTGGAGAGCGCCAACGGCGTTTACGTCAACCACTGCCGCGTGAGGGGCACCGCCGCGCTGAAGCTGGGCGATGTGGTCTACCTGATGGGCCCCCGCGTCATCGTCGGCACGGACTTTCTGTCCATCTGCTCCGGTGATACCAAAATGTACGTCAGTCCGTCGGTGCTGCCGGTGCTGGACCCGCCCCGCGGTGACGTGGGCGTTGCCACCGGTGCCCGCCGCGGCGGGCTGTACAACCGCGGCCCCCGCAGTCGTTATTCCATGGAGTGGCCGGCCATCGCAGTGGATGCGCCGCCTATGCCCATGAACTCGGACAAGATGCCGCTGGTGCTGCGCATGGGTTCGTCGGCCGTCATGGGCGGCCGCTCCATCATGATGGGCAGCTACAGCATGGCCCTCACCTCGCTGGTCTTCCCCTTCCTGACCCAGCGCTACACCGAAAAGGAGCGCAAGGAATATGAGGCCCGCCGTCTGGAAAAATACGGCGAATATCTGGAAGCCAAAAAGCAGGAGATCGAAAAGGAGTGCAAGCACGAATACGACGTGCTGAACGCCAACTACCCGAACATGTCCAGCGTGCTGGGCTACTTTGAGAGCATGGTCTCCCGCCTGTGGGAGCGCCGCAACACCGACGACGACTTCCTCACTTTGCGCATCGGCTCCGGCACGGTGCCCATGCGCGCCGCGCTGGAGTACCCGCAGGAGCGCTTTGAGATGGAGCAGGACACGCTGGAAGCGCAGATGTATGCGCTGGTGCAGCAGACCTACGTCATCCCCAAGGCCCCGGTGATGACCTCCCTGCTGGAGGACTACGTCTGCGGCGTGGTGGGCGACCGGCCCTATGTGCTGGCCTTTGTGCGCAGCCTGGCGGCCCAGCTCATGATGACCCACAGCTACGACGAGGTGAAGTGCATCTTCCTGCTGGAAAAGGAAGAACTGCCCGCCCTGAACGAGGTGCGCTACCTGCCCCATGTGTGGAACAACGAGCGCACCATCCGCTTCCTGGCCACCAGCCAGCCCGGCGCCAGCGCCATCGGCGAATACCTGCGCCGGGAGATGGAGGGGGCCTTCGGCGCAAAGGCAGATGTGGCGAAATACCGCCGCACCCACCCGCACTATGTGGTGTTTGCGCTGAGCAAATCCCTTTACGATAACCTGGAAGTGCTGAAAGATGTGCTGGCCGAAGACCACAACGTGGGCCTTTCGGTGGTGGCCGCCTTTGAGCAGCAGCCCAAGGAGAGCACCCGCATCTTCCGCATGAGCTCCACCGGCACCCATCAGGCCTACGACCTGCTGCACCCGGACCAGCCGCCCCAGGAGTTCGCGCTGGACCGCTACGGCGAGGACCGCTACCTTGCCAGCATGAAAAAGCTGGCCAACACCAGCCTGATGACCATCGCAGGCAGCTACAGCCTGCCCAAGACCTTCACCTTCCTGGAGATGTTCGGCGTGGGCAAGGTGGAACACCTGAACCTGCTCAAGCGCTGGGCCGACAGCGACCCCACCCGCAGCCTGGCTGCGCCGGTGGGCGTGGGCACCGACGGCGAACTGTTCATGCTGGACCTGCACGAAAAGCGTCAGGGCCCCCACGGCCTGGTGGCCGGCATGACCGGCTCCGGCAAGTCGGAGTTCATCATCACCTACATCCTGTCCATGGCGGTCAACTTCAGCCCCGACGAGGTGGCCTTCCTGCTCATCGACTACAAGGGCGGCGGCCTGGCCGGTGCCTTTGAGGATAAGGCCCGCGGCATCCATCTGCCGCATCTGGTGGGTACCATCACCAACCTGGACGGTGCCGCCATCTCCCGCTCGATGATCTCCATCGAGAGCGAGCTGAAACGCCGCCAGCGCATCTTCAACGAGGCGAAAAGCCGCTGCAACGAAGGCACGCTGGACATCTACGATTATCAGCGCCTGTACCGCGCCCACCGGGTGGAGGAACCCCTGCCGCACCTGTTCATCATCTCGGACGAGTTTGCCGAGCTGAAAAGCCAGCAGCCGGAGTTCATGGACAAGCTGATCAGTACCGCCCGCATCGGCCGAAGCCTGGGCGTCCACCTGATCCTGGCCACCCAGAAGCCCTCCGGCGTGGTCAACGACCAGATCTGGAGCAACACCAAGTTCCGCGTCTGCCTGCGCGTGCAGGACACCGGCGACAGCCAGGACATGCTCAAGCGCCCGGACGCCGCCAGCCTGAAGGACACCGGCCGGTTCTACCTGCAGGTGGGCTACAACGAATACTTCGCCATGGGCCAGTCCGCATGGTGCGGCGCCGAATACATCCCGCAGGACGAAGTGGTCCAGCAGAAGGACGAATCGGTGCAGGTCATCGACGACACGGCCCAGACTCTGCTGGTGGCAAAGCCCATCAAGAAAAAGAAAAAGGCCGAGTCCAAGCAGATCGTGGCGGTGGTGCAGTACCTGTCCGAGATGGCAAAGCGCGAACACATCATCCCGCGCACCCTGCTGCCGCCCCCGCTGCCCACCATGCTGACGCTGGCGCAGCTGCAGGAGCGCTTCCCCGGCAAGACGCCGGAAAAGATCTCGGCCCTCGTGGGCATGATCGACGACCCGGGCAAGCAGGAACAGTACCCGATGGAGCTGGACCTGCAGAGCACCCACAACCTGCTGCTGGTGGGCGAAAGCGGCTGCGGCAAGACGGCCATGATCCAGACCATGCTGCTGAACCTGGCCCAGCGCTATACGCCCGAGCAGGTCAACTTCTACATTCTGGATTTCTCCAGCAAGCTGCTGACCCAGTTCCGCCGCATCCCGCACTGCGGCATCGTGCTGACCGACGAGGACGAGCCGTCCATCGACCGCCTGTTCGAGATGATCACCGACGAGACCAAGCGCCGCCAGAAGCTGTTCGCGCAGGCTGAGGTGAACAGCTACGAGGCTTACTGCCGGGTGGAAAAGCTGCCCCTGTGGGTGGTGGTGATCGACGGCGTGGTCAACTTTACCAGCATCAAGAAGGGCAACTTCTACTACAGCACCATCCACGATTTCATGCGTGACGGCGCGCCCTACGGCATCAAATTCGTGCTGGCAGGCGGCCATTACAACGAGTTCAGTATGCGTGTGCGGCAGGAAGCCAGCGAGCACATCGGCATGAACCAGAAGGACAAGTACGGCTACTTCGACATTCTGGGCTGCAAGACCGAATATCTGCCGCCCTGCCTGCCGGGCCGCGGCCTGTGCATCTGGGAGGAGCAGCCGCTGGAGTTCCAGGGCGCGATCCTTTCGGACAGCGAGGACCAGCAGGCCGCCGCACAGCAGCTGCGCGCCGCGCTGGACGAGATCGCCGCCCGCGATGCAGCATACCCCCCGGCCATGCGTCTGCCGATGGTGGAAGAAGGCCAGAGCTACGCAGAATTCTGCGAAAAGTTTGCGCCCATGCGCATCCCGCTGGGCTACAACCTCTCGGATGCAAAGCCGGTGGCGCTGCCGCTGCGCCAGACCTTCTCGCTGACGGTCTACAACGGCAACCCGGCCGGTGCCGAGCACATCGTGAGCACCCTGCTGCAGGCGTACTGCCGCGAGCACATGGAGCTGTTCATCGTGCGCCGCAACTTCAACAGCATCTATGCGGACGGTTCGGACCTGCTGCAGCAGCTGCAGGCGCAGACCAAGGTCACCCTGTTCGAGCAGGATAAGGAGACCGGCCTGCAGGAGCTGTTCGAGCGCCTGATGGCGATCATGGGTGAGCGCATGCAGCTGCGCAACGAGTTCGTGCAGCAGAACGGCCTGACCCGTGGCGACCCGCAGAACACGGTGCGTGCCTTTGAGTATATCCATGCCCACAGCACGCCGCTGATGGTGATCTTTGAAAACTACTACGAGTTTGCAAAGTCGCTGTACGACGGCCAGGCGGTGATGTTTGCCGAGCTGTTCCGTGCGCAGGACCCGAACACGACCAGCAAGAAGAACAACGGCTATGGCTACAACATCTACTATACGGCCTGCTTCGGCCCCGGCGAATATACGCTGACGGCGGCCCAGACGCCGATGGCGGACTGCTTCAACCCCCAGAAGTTCACCTTGATGTTCGGCGGCCAGCTGGACAAATGCGGCGCCGTTCCGCTGCCGCGGGATTACCTGGCGATCAACGAGCCGGATGAGCACTACAACCACTGCGTGATGTATTATCAGGGCAGGCTGGCCGGGCTCTCGCTGCCCTGCGGCGAGCTGGTGCATGTGGAACCCGACCCGGATGAAGTGCCGATCATTTGAGAAAGCAAGGAGAATTGACCATGGCTGACAGAAAGAGTGTCCAGACCGAAGGCTATCAGCTGGAGCTGGAACACCTGACCCAGGAGAAAAAGCTGATGCAGCAGCTGCTGCAGATGTGCACCGAGCAGTATGCAGAGGTCTGCGAGCGCTTCCCCGAAGAAGATGCGATGAAGATCCACAAGGATTACCTCAAAAAGCAGCTGGGACGGTATCAGCAGTGCGTCCGGATCGCAGAGTGGCGCGCCAAGAAGCTGCGCGGCATCACCTTTGGCCGCGAGGAATATCCCGCGTTCTGCGAGAAGTTCCCGGCTGGCCGCATTCCGTTGGGCTACGACGACCAGAGCGATAACCCCATCGCCCTGCCGCTGCGGCAGATGTTCTCCCTCTCGGTGGTGGTGAAGGAGCCGGAGACCCGGGAAAAGGTCTACGCAAACCTTCTGGAAGCCTATGCCCGCGAGGGGATGCAGGTGATGGTCTTCAAGAAAAAGAAGAACAGCCTGTTCGGGGAGGGCTCGCCCCTTCTGCAGGCCTACCAGAAGCGCACCGACATGATCCTGCTGGAAGCTGCGGCAGAGGACGGCAAGCGTCTGGTCGATAAACTGACAAAAGAAATGCAGAAACGCGCGGACCTGAAGCGTAAATACTGCAAGGAGCATGATCTGGATGCGGCCGATCCGACTTCTGCATTGAAGGCCTTTGACTTCATCCGCAGCAAAACGAAGCCGCTGATGGTCTGGTTCGAAGCTTTTGAGGAGCTGGAGACCATATTCACAGCAGAGGACAAAGCATCACTGGGTGCATTGTTTGCGGCAGGCGGCAAGCAGGAAGAAATGACGGACTACGCTAACCTGCAGCGAGGCCGCGGCTACAACCTGTATTATACCGGCTGCTTTAAGGAAGGCTTTTCCCAGTGCGGGCAGCAGCGGGATGATTCCCTGCTGGAGCAGTTCAACCCCCAGCAGCACATCCTGCGCTTCAACGAGGAGCCGGAGGAAAAATGTTTCGCCCGCTGGGAGGAGTACCAGTACGGCATCCCCGGCAAGACCCAGTGCAGCTGCATCATGACCTACAACGGCGAAGACTACTGCATCACGATGCCCTGCGGCACCCACGAGGAAGAAAACCCGGACGATCTGAACATTTTCACGCTGGACCTGTAAGGCGGAGAACGGCATGGATAAGCTTTTGCTGACCATCGAAGTCCCTTCGGTGGAACAAATATTCGATTTTACGGCCCCCAAGACCATCACGCCGGGCCTGATGCGCGAACTGCTGTATCAGGTGCTGGCAGAGCTGACGGGCGGGGCCTACATCCCTTCCGGCGCAGAACTGCTGTGCCGGCGCGAAGACCGGAAGGTCTTGCCCACGGAAGTATCGCTGGAAGACAGCGGTGTACAGATGGGCGACCATCTGATCCTGTTCTGAAACAGTGAGGACCCATGGATTATTACATCGACGAGCTCTACGAAGGCTGTGTGAGCGAACTGAATACCCTGTATCAGCTGTTGGAGCAGGACAAAGACGAACTATCAGGCTGTGTGGGTGGAGAACTGCTGGACGCGTACAGAAAAAATACAGATCTCCTTCTGCAGCAGCTTGATGGAATACAAAAAGATCTGCGCATCATTTTTGATGTCTGATCGAAAACACATTTAATTGGAGGTATTGTACTATGGCAGCAACTACAGCAATGAACATTGATAGCCAGCGCGGCGGCCAGTGGTGTGACGCAGTGGAGCAGATCAACAACAAGGTCCAGCAGATCATGAGCGAGGTCGCTCAGATCGTCGAGGATCTGGGCAACTCCGACGAGGGCGGCAGCATCGGCGAAAAGCTTGTGAAGGCAGCAGCCGGCTATGTGCAGAAGTTCGGCCAGATGGTTGAGCAGTTCGTAAATGTTGTAACAACAATTGCTGAACAAATCGGAAAAGCGGTCCAGTTTGCACAAAAGGTCATCGGTGTTATTTCGACTGTGGCGAAGATCGTGGCAGTATTTGTCTGATCCTGATATGGTGTGGCTTAAAAGCGAAAGGAGCACATTATTATGGCAACAAATTTTGAAAGCATCAAACTGAACTTCAAATCCAGTGCATACTCCACCGCTGTCACCCAGCTGGAGTCCAAAATGAAGGAACTGGAATCGGCTCGCAGCGAGTATGACAAGCGCCGCAGCGAGATCCCCCAGTTCTGGGATGGCGATGCACGAGACGAAGCCTATGAGGTCATCGGCCAGAACATTGAGAACGTCAAGACCGCTTACAAGGCCGTGGAAGAAAACATGAAGGCCTTCAAGGAAGCAGACGAGAGCGCAAACAACATTGCAAGCGAGACCAAGCAGAAGCTGGAAGACGCCCGCAAGAAAGTGCAGAGTCTGTTCCAGTCCTGATGGAATTTTATCTAAACCCCGAGCGGCTGGAACAGCGCAATGAAAACGTGCGCGAACAGCTGCGCCATGTCCGGCGCTTTTCCGAGCTTGTCCGGCAGAGCAAAAAGATCGACACCATGCACCAGAAGGAGCTGATCCGGATTCAGCAGCGCCTGGACCGCATGGAGCGGAATCTGTCGCAACTGATCACTGCGACCGACGACGCACTGGCCGAATATGCAAAGCTGCAGCAGGAAATGAAGGATGATATGGCCCAGCTCAGGCACGATGCGACCCAGCTGTTTACATGACGTGAGTGTTGGGCGGCTCGCCGCAATACCATTTGCAGGCGGGCCGCTTTTTTTATCAGAACGATTTGAGGATAAGGAAGGTACGCGAAACCATGCGGACACTGAAACGAACGGCGGTATTCCTTTTGACCCTGCTGTGGCTGGCGGGGTGCGGGCTGTGCAGTTTTGCAGCGGGCGATCAGCCGGTGCTGTGGGCGGCGCAGACCGAGCAGAGCGCGGTGCTGTATCTGCCGCAGTCCGGTGATGTGACCGAATGCCTTGTGGGCAGCGTGAAGTGCACCGGCGTCCAGTCCAAGGCCATCTCGGAGCTGGAGCACCCCATCCACACGCTGATCTTACTGGATAACTCCCTCTCCATCCCGAAGGAGAGCCGGGAGACCATCTCCAAAATTCTGGACAACCTGGTGGGCAACCGGATGCAGGGCGAACTGTATACCATTGCCACCATTTCCGATGATATCCGCTATCTCTGCTCTGCCGAAAGCGATTATCTCTCGCTGGGCAGTGCCATTGACGGCATTACATATGAAAACCAGAACACCCAGCTGACCGACCGCGTCTATGAGGCGGTGCAGAAGCTGTATGATGCCGACCCCACCCAGCTGTGCCGGGTGGTCATCATCTCGGACGGCGTGGACGACAAGCAGATCGGCTACACCCGCACTGAGCTGGAAAACCTGCTGCGCAGCTGCGGCTACCCCATCTACACGGTGGGCTGCGGCCCCAACGACACGGCTGAGCGCAAAACAAAGCTGGAAAACTTGTTCGCGCTCTCCCGCGTGAACCGAGGCCAGTCCTGGTATCTGGCCGAGACCAACGACACCTTTGCCATCGCAAAGGGCATCTGTGAGTACAACGGTGCTCAGCGGGTCACCGCGAAGCTGCCGGACGAGGTGTGTGACGGCTCCACCCGGGCCATTCAGGTCACCTGCGGCGGCACCGCCTACAGCACCCAGCTGAAGATGCCCTTCGTGGCGGCCTCGGAACCGGCTTCGTCGGTCAGCAGCGCCCCGGCCTCATCGGCCGTGGAGCCGGTGCAGGACAACTCCAACCAGACGAGGATGCTCCTCCTGCTGGCCGGTGCGGGCGCTGCGGTGGTGATCGTGCTGGTGGTGGTCTTCGTGGTGCTGGGCCGCAAAAAGAAGGCCGACGCCAAAAAGAAGGACGCCCCCAAGGACCCGCCGCTGCCCGCCCGCCACGGCACCGTGGTGGTCACGGTGGACGATGACACCCCCGGCGTGCAGAAGACCTGGAACGCTGAAAAGCGCCCTGCCCCGGCCCCGGTGCGGCCAAAGCCCCAGCCGGTGCCGCCGCCCCAGCCCGTGGACCCCGGCGACGCCACGGTGCGCATGTTCGGCCGCAGCACTCCCTTCGGCGAGACTGCGGCGGCCGGGGCCCGCACCCCGGTGCTGCGCCTGACCGACCTGAACAACGCGGCCAACACCTACGAAGTGCCGCTGGACGGCATCGTGACCATCGGCCGCAGCGCCGGCTGCCGCCTGGTGCTGAGCCGCCCCTCGGTCTCCCACAGCCAGTGTGACATCTTTGTGCAGAACGGCCGTGTGTGCATCACCAACCGCAGCGCCACCAACCCCACCTGCGTCAACGGCCACCCGGTGGGCACGGCTTCCCCGCTGCCGGACGGCTGCGTGCTGACCATGGGCAACGAGAAAATGAAGGTGGTGATCGTCTGACCATGCTGCAGGGTGGAGTATTGTGCAAGACCGGCCTGAAGCGCAAGGTCAACCAGGACCGCGCCGGGATGCTGGCAGACGGCGACACCTGCCTGTGCTACATCGCGGACGGCATGGGCGGCCACTACGCCGGAGAAAAGGCCAGCGGCCTCATCGCCCAGTCGCTGACCGACTGGTGGGACGGCTGCCACGAGGCCGCGCGCCGGATGCCGCTGCAGGAGCTGGCCGAGCACTTCAAAGAATTGCTGGACGGCTGCGCATCCCAGCTCAACCGCGAGATCCCGGAGGACGAATACTGCGGGTCCACCATCGTGCTGCTGTGGCTGAACGGCGGGCAGTACCTGCTGCTGACGGCGGGCGACAGCCGTTGCTACCGGCTGCGGCGGGGGCTGCTGCGCACCGAGTTCTGCCAGATGAGCACCGACGACGTCTACCACGCCAAAGGCCCCGAGGACGCGGCGCTGGAAGGCAAGCTGACCAACTGCATCGGCTCCCAGTACACGGCGCACTACACCGTGCAGACCGGCACGGCCGAGCGCCGCACCCTGTTCGCGCTGTGCAGCGACGGCGTTTACCGCTGCTGCCCGCCGGTCTCGCTGCAGGCAGAGCTGGCCGAGGCTTTCCGCACCGACGACCTCAAGCCGGTGCTGGACCGCATCAGCGCCATCGTCTGCTCCCACGGCGCACCGGATAACTATTCGCTGGTCGTGGCGCAGATCAAATAACCGAAACATCGGCAGGAGGAATTTCATGGATTATCAGATCTCCTATGCCTGCATGAGCCACATCGGCAGGCGCCGGCGCATGAACCAGGACAACTTCCTGTGCGGCGGCATCTATGCAAAGCCGGATCAGCCCGGCCGGGGCCGCGCGCCCATCACCGGCAGCGTCACCTCGGCGCAGACCTCCCTGTTCGGCGTGTTCGACGGCATGGGCGGCGAGGAACGGGGTGAGATGGCTTCCTACCTTGCGGCAAAGGCAGCCTTCAGCACCCTGCGCAGCGGCACGCCCCGCCAGACGCTGGAGGCGGTGTGCCAGAACGCGAACCTGGACATCTGCCATTTCATCGAGGAGAACGGCCTGGGCACCTGCGGCACCACCGCCGCCATGCTGCTGCTGACGGCAAACGGCGTGAGCGCGTGCAACATCGGCGACAGCAAGATCTTCCGTCTCAGTGCAGGCAGCCTGTACCAGATCTCGGAAGATCACCTTTCCATCGCGCCCTACGGCGAGAAAGCGCCCCTGTCCCAGTATCTGGGCATCCCGCCGGAGGAGCTGACCATCTGCCCGTATTACGCCGAGCTGCCCTATGCGGACCAGGACAAATATCTGCTGTGCTCCGACGGCCTGACCGACATGGTCCCGCCCGAAGACATCGCCCGCATCCTGGCAAAGTTCCCGGCGGAGCAGGCGGCGCAGATCTTGCTGCAGAACGCGCTGGACAACGGCGGAAAAGATAATGTGACCCTGATCGTGCTCGAGATCGGGCGGCCCGCTACGACCGGGCTGCTGGACCGGATCAGGAATCTGTTTTAATGGAGGAGGAACCAAACATGACCCAGGAAATTGAAAAGATCTGGCCCGAATGGAAGGTCGTGGAGCGGATCGGCAGCGGTGCCTACGGCTCGGTCTACAAGGCCGTGCGCAGTGACCACAACCTGACCAGCAGCGCCGCCATCAAGGTGATCTCCATCCCGAAGGACGCTTCGGAGATGGAATCCCTGCGCTCGGACGGCATGACCCAGGACGGCACCCGCACCTACCTGCAGGGCATCGTGGATGACTTCGTCAACGAGATCCAGCTCATGGAGACCCTGAAGGGCATCCAGAACATCGTCAGCGTCGAGGACTACAAGGTGGTGGAGCGCACCGGCGAGATCGGCTGGGATATCTACATCCGCATGGAGCTGCTCACCCCCTTCAACGACTGGAAGGGCACCCGCACCCTCTCGGAGGCCGAGGTCATCCGTCTGGGCATCGACATCTGCTCGGCGCTGGAGATCTGCGAGAAAAAGCAGATCATCCACCGCGACATCAAGCCCGAGAACATCTTCATCAACGAGTTCGGCTTCTTCAAGCTGGGCGATTTCGGCATCGCGCGCAAGCTGTCCGGCACCCGGGGCGGCCAGTCCATCAAGGGCACCTATAACTACATGGCACCGGAAGTGGCCAGCGGCACCAACTACGACGGCCGGGTGGACATCTACTCGCTGGGCATCGTGCTGTACCGCCTGCTGAACAACGACTGCCTGCCCTTCGTGCCCAGCCAGCAGCTGATGCTGGACCAGAAGGCCCGCACCGACGCGCTGAACCGCCGCCTGCGCGGTGATGCGCTGCCGGCCCCGGTGAACGCCTCCCGCGATCTGGCAAACCTGGTGCTGTGCGCCTGCGCGCACAACCCGGACGCCCGCTTCCGCTCGGCGGCGGTCATGAAGCGCGCATTGCAGAACCTGCAGAGCGGTGCCCAGCCCGCGCGCCCGGCCCAGCCTGCTGCGCAGCCCGCAGCCGCCGCTGCACCGCGGGTCCGCGTGAACACCCGTTCTTCGCAGCCGCAGCCGCGCCCGGCGGCCCAGCCTGCGGACGAAAAGACCACCCGCATCGTGCCCGGCCCGGCCCCGGCGGCACAGCCCCAGTCGGAGCCTACCATGCGGGTCCCGCAGCCCAAGCCCCAGCCGGAACCCACCCCCGAGACCGGCAAGAAGGGCAAAAAGGCCAAGAAAGAAAAGAAGAAAAAGAAGGGCGGCAAGGCCAAGTGGATCCTGCTGCTGATTTTGGTGCTGCTCATCGCGGCAGCGGCCGTGGTGGTGCCCTCGCTGCTGACGGACAACGGCGAGAGCATCCCGCTCATCGGCGGTGCCATCAGCGAGGCCAACGCCGAGAACGCACGCAAGCAGGACATTGAGTCCATCCTGGCGGATGCCGCCACCTACGCCGACGCAGGCGACTACACCAACGCCCTGCGCACCCTGTCCGGCGGCCTGAACAAGTACCCCGAGGACGCAGAACTCACCGCAAAGCAGACCGAATACACCGAGGCGCTGGCGGCCAAGAACAAGCAGGACGCCCTGGACCAGGCCGCCCAGTACGCCGCCGCCGGGGACTACAAGTCCGCGCTGGAGACGGTGCAGGAAGCCCAGAAGCTGCTGGGCAGCGACGCCGACTTCCTGCAGAAGACCGCCGAGTACACCGAGAGCTACAAGAGCGCAGCCCTCGAGACGGCAGCACAGTATGAAAAGACCAGCGACTACCTGAACGCCTACAAGACCATCCAGACCGCGATGGATCTGGTGGGCAGCGATTCCTCGCTGAACGTCAAGCTCTCGCTCTATGCCCAGAACTACGCCTCCGCCGTCGCCGCTCAGGCGGATGAGAAGATTGCCGCCAAGGACTTCGCCGGGGCCCGCACCCTGCTGACCAACGCCCTGAAGGAGCTGCCCGGCAACGCCACCCTGACTGCAAAGATGACCCAGGTGTCCTCCTCGCAGCCGGTGTCCCTGTCCACCCTGTCCGTGCTGAACGGCGGCTGGGACTGGAACGCCACCGCCCCGGAAGACCCCTTCGGCAACGATTACTCCGACGCCGTGAACTATGCGGTTCTGGGTGATAACTGGTATTCGTGGCAAAACTACTCTGCGGAATACCGAATTTATAAAAACTATTCTTCGATCACATTCGACCTGGTGCCTTACAAGAATATTACGACCGACGGCACCGGCTATGTACAAGTCTATGCTGACGATGTGCTGGTGCAGACCTCGCCGGTCGTCGGCCAGAAGACCGACCAGATTACGGTAACAGCAGACATTACCGGCGCAGATTACCTGAAGCTGGAATTGCACCTGAAGGATGGCGGTGTGCTCATTCTCTCGAATGTGCAGCTGTGGCCGTAAACATTGCGTTTTGACCGGAATGAATTGAACACGGAGGAAAACTTGCGATGAAATTCTGTACCGAATGTGGGACCAAAGCGGACTTTGACGAGCAGAAATTCTGCAAAGTCTGCGGCCATAAATTCCCGGAAGCCGCTCCTGCCCCCCAGCCGGACCTGCCGGAGGACGACCCCAACGACCAGACCATCTCGTCGGCTCCTTTCTGGAGCACGCCGTCGGTGCACTCCGCTGCGCCGGAACCGGCCCCTGCCCCGGCAGAGGCCCCGGAGGAAGCCGAAGCCCCGGCGGCCGCGCCGGAGCCCTATGAAACGCTGGAGGAGGACAACGGCCCCACCATCAGCCCGGCAACGAGCGGTGCAAAGTCCTTCCACCGGGCGGCTTCCCTCAGCCCGGAACCCGCTGCCCCGGTGGAGCCTGCCGCCCCGGCAGAGGACGCAACCGTCTTCACCCCGGTGGAGCCTGCTGCTCCTGCGGATGACGCAACCGTCTTCACTCCGGTGGATCCCGCCGCCCCTGCGGACGACGCGACCGTCTTCACCCCGGTGGAGCCCGCCGCTCCTGCAGAGGACGCAACGGTCTTCACCCCGGTGGAGCCCGCCGCTCCTGCAGATGACGCGACCGTCTTCACCCCGGTGGAGCCCGCCGCTCCCGCAGAGGACGCAACGACTTTCACCCCGGTGGAGCCTGCCGCTCCTGTGTATGATACGGCGGCTTACGCCCCGAACGGCCCCGCTGCGCCCGCAGGCGATGAGACGGTGCGGGCCTTCCTCCCGCCGCAGGACGATGACTACAGCATCGGCGTGAGCGCCCCGGCGGCCCCCGCAGCCGATTTCTTTGCCCCGGAGGCAGGCGGCGGTGTGCCGCCCATGCCGCCGGAGCCCGTGGCAGAGGCCCCGGCCCGCAAAAAGAAGTCCCCTATCCTGCTGATCGTCCTGCTGGTGGTGCTGGCCGCACTGCTGGCCGTTGGCGGCTTCTTCGTCTGGAAGAAGCTGAGCGTCAGCAAGGATGTGAGCATCGGCGGCGTTTCCTACAGCATCGAGGACACCACCGAGCTCGCCGTGCAGGACCCCACGGACGAAGACTGGGCCGCCCTGTGCTCCCTGCCGAACCTCACCAGCCTGACCATCACCGGCAGCGGCAGCACCGCGCTGGACGAGAACAAGCTCACGAAGCTCACCGTCCTGCAAAAGCTGGAACAGCTCTCCGCCGACGGCGTCACCTTCCCGGACGGCGTGTCCGAGCTGGCGAACCTGGATGCGCTGGACACTCTGGCGCTGACCAACTGCCAGCTCACCAGTGAGCAGTGCAACGGCCTGGACGGCCTGCATGGCCTGCGCAAGCTGAATCTTGCAAACAACCAGCTCACCAATCTTTCCTTCCTGCAGGGCCTGACCGGCCTGCAGGAGCTGGATGTTTCCGGCAACCAGATCGTGGATTACAGCCCCCTCACCGCCCTGACGGGCCTGACCACCCTCAGCGTGGACCAGTGCCAGGTGCAGGTGCTGAGCACCCTCCCGGCCCTTGCCAGCCTCACCGTGGGCGGCAAGCCCATTGAGGATACCGCCGCCTATCTGAAAGAGCAGAAGGAGACGGTGGACCTCTACAACAGCGTCATCGGCTGGTTTGAAAGCGGCGATTACAACACTCTGAAGGTGGTGCTGCAGCAGTTCACGAATGCCGATTCTCTGGGCGGCGCGGTGCTGTCCTATGTCAACGGCTGGCTGATGGGCAGCGGCACCGAGTGGGATGCCATCAAGTCCAGCCTGCCCGCAGGCGCCAAGGAAGTTCTGGTGGACACCACCGGCCTGTACTACGGCCAGGTGGTGGACGGCAAGCGCTCCGGCGAAGGCATCCAGCTGTTCGCGGGCAATTACAGCGTCTACAACGGCCAGTGGTCCAACGACCTGCCCAACGGCACCGGCACTTACCGCAAGACTGCCGCCGACGGCACCACGCTGGAGTTCACCGGCACCTATGCCGACGGCTATGAGAACGGCACCATGACCTTCAAGGCCACCAACAGCACCGGCAGCCAGTCCGGCACCTACACCGCCGCCAACGGCAGCCGCACCACGGTGCGCCAGATCAGCGACAGCCAGTACGCCTTTGTCCAGTTCGACAACGTCTACTGGTACGATGCTTCCCCGGACGGCCACGGCGTGGCTGTGGGCAAGATCGCCTATCAGGAGGAGCAGGCCATGGAGATCCTGCCGGAGCCGGACCCCGTCCCGGCGGCATCGTCTTCCTCCGGCTCGGGCAGCGGCTCGGGCGGCCGCGGCTCCAGCTCGGGCAGCGGTTCTTCCGGCGGCGGCAGCTCTGCCCCGGCAGCCAGCACGCCCCCGGCCAGCAGCTCTGCGTCGTCCGATTCCGGTGACGACAGCGGCTCCTGGACGGCAGACGATATCTGGAACGTTGTGCAGCTGACGAAGGATATTATTGATATGTTCAGCTGATCCCGCATCGGCCTGAGCGCAAACGGCCTGCTTTTTGTCCGCGTGGGATAAGGCGGGCCGTTTATTTTCAAGACGAGGAGACACCATGGAGAAGGAATATTACCGGCGCTATGAGCCGTTTTTCGGCGAGTGGAGGCTGGGGCGGTTCATCGGCGCGGGCAGCTACGGCAAGGTGTTCGAGATCGAGCGCCGCGACGCCCTGGGCACCGTGAGCACCAGCGCCATGAAGGCGCTGACCATCCCTTCCTCGCAGGATGAGCTGGACGCGATCCTGGCCAGCGGCATGGACGAGGAAGGCGTGTCCGACTACTTCCAGAAATATGTCGATGACATCAAAAAGGAGATCGCCCTGATGCAGCGGCTCAAGGGCCACAGCACCATCGTCAGCTATGAGGACCACCGGGCCTACCCCCACCCAGACGGCCGCGGGTGGGACATCCTCATCCGCATGGAGCTGCTCCGGCCCATCAACGACGACCTGCGCCGGCAGAAGATCTTCACCCGGGCCGAGGTCCTTCGCCTGGGCATCGACCTGTGCAGTGCGCTGGAAGTGTGCCAGAAAAACAACATCATCCACCGGGATATCAAGCCCGGCAACATCTTCCTTTCCCAGGAGGGCAGTTTCAAGCTGGGCGATTTCGGCGTGGCCCGCATCGCCAGCGCGTCCATGGCGGCCTCCACCCGGGCGGGCACCGTGAACTACATGGCCCCGGAGGTGTTCCAGGGCAGGCGCTACACAAGCAGCGTGGACATCTACTCGCTGGGGCTGGTGCTCTACCAGCTGCTGAACATGAACCGGATGCCCTTCTATCCGCCCCCGCCGCAGAACATCACGCCGGACCAGCAGGAGCGCGCCCGCGCCCGGCGGTTCTCCGGCGAGCCCCTGCCGCCCCCGGCTCAGGCAGACCCGGCCCTTGCGGCGGTGGTGCTCAAGGCCTGTGCCTGGGACCCTGCGGCCCGCTATGCGAGCCCTGCCCAGATGCGGCAGGCGCTGGAAGCGCTGACTGCGGCACCCGCCCCGGCCCGGGAGGGACCGCGCCCCGCCGAGACGTCGGCCCCGCAGCCCGTTCCGGCCCCCGGCCCGGCCCCGAAAAAGGCCCACGGCTTCCACGCCCCGGCCAAAACCCTTGCCCCGCTGCCGCCCCGGCTTGCCGAGGCACCCCCGGCGGAAGGGCCCGCGCCTGCCCCGGAAAGGGACCCCGGCGAGACGGTCCTTCTGCTGCGCTGGCAGGAAAAGCCGCGCACCCCGGAAGGCGCATCCCCTGCCGCCGGGCCAAAGGCGGCACCCCCGCTGACTGCGCCCAAAAAGCTGCAGCCCGCCCGGAAGCTGGCCCCCGCCGCCGACAAGGCGCAGGACGGCCCGGACGAAGAAAAGCGGTGAGCCCCCGGCCCGCCATCAACAGCGGGGAATCGCCCGCGTGAAAGTGAGGAACATCATGGACAACGAATACTATAAGCGCTACGAGCCGTTTTTCGGCGCGTGGTACATCAAACGCTATATCGGTGCAGGCAGCTACGGCAAGGTGTTCGAGATCGAGCGCCGCGACGAGTTCGACACCGTGTTCACCGGCGCGCTGAAGGCCATCACCATCCCATCCTCGCCCGACGAGCTGGAGGAGATCCTTTCGGACGGCATGGACCGGGACGGTGCGTCCACCTACTTCCGGGATTACGTCAAGGACCTCAACCGCGAGATCGCCCTCATGAGCAAGCTCAAGGGCCACAGCAACATCGTCAGCTATGAGGACCACGCCATCCACGCCCACGAGGACGGCATCGGCTGGGACATCCTCATCCGCATGGAGCTGCTCACCCCCATCACCGGCTACCTGAAGCAGAACAAGAGCTTTACCCGGCGCGAGATCATCCGCCTGGGCATCGACCTGTGCCGCGCACTGGAAGTGTGCCAGCGCTACAACATCATCCACCGCGACATCAAGCCCGCGAATATCTTCATCTCGGAGACCGAGGACTTCAAGCTGGGCGATTTCGGCGTGGCCCGCATCGCCAGCGCCTCCACCGGTGCTTCCACCCGCGCAGGCACCGTGAACTACATGGCCCCCGAGGTGTTCAAGGGCGAAAAATACACGAGCAACGTGGATATTTACTCGCTGGGCCTTGTGATGTACCAGCTGCTGAACGCGAACCGGATGCCGCTTTACCCGCCCTACCCGCAGCCCATGTCCCCCGCCCAGCGGGAGCGCGCCCAGGCCCAGCGGCTTTCCGGTGCAGCCCTGCCGCCCCCGGCCAACGCCGACGGCCGCCTGGCCGAGATCGTGCTCAAGGCCTGCGCCCCGGACCCGGCCCAGCGCTACGACAGCCCTGCCGTGATGCGGCAGGCGCTGGAAGCCATCCTCTACACCGAGGGCGAAGCCCGGGTGATCTACCCCGGCGGCGACGCCGTGCCCGTGCCCGGCACCAGCGGGACGGCAGACCTGCAGCCTGCGCCCGCCCCGGCCAAAAATGTTCCGGACGAGGGCACCATCCGCCCGGTTCCGGTCGGCGTGCCGGAAAGCCCCGCGCAGGAGCCGGAGACCGCAGACAGCGGGACCATCGGTGCGCCGGTGCCGGGCTGGAACGACGCAGCGCCCGCGCAGGAACCGGCGGGGACCGTCCACCTGATGGCGGCACCGTTCCAGCCGGAGACCGCAGAGCAGCCCGCCGCCGCCCCGGAAAAGGACGGGACCGTGCGACTCATGGCTGCGCCTGCCGAAGTCCCGGCGCAGGAACAAGCCCCGGCACAGCCGACCGAGCCGGAGACCCCGGCGGAAGAAGCCGCCCCGGCCGAAGCACTGCCTGAGGATGAGACCATCTGCATCGCAGCAGCCGAAAAGGCCCCGGAAGAACCGGCCCCTGCACCGGCCGATGACCGCACCGAGCGCATCGCAGTGCCCGCCACTGTGCCCGCTGCCGTGCCGGAGGAACCGGAAGCGGACCGTACCACCTTCCTGTTCGAGGCCCAGGCCGAGAAGCGCCGTCAGGAACAGCAGGCCAAGCGGGACGCCGAGGAAGCCGCCCGCCGCAAGGCTGCCGAGGAAAAAGAGGAAGAACTGGCCCGCATCCGCGCCGAGAAGCGTGCGGCAGAGCAGGAGCGCCTTGCCGCAGAAAAAGCCGAGGCGGAAGCTGCAGCCGCAGCGGAAGCGCCCGTTGTCGTGGCCACCGCCCCGGCCCCCAAAAAGGCGGGCAAGGGCAAAAAGGTCGCGCTGGCCGTGGGTGGTGTGGCTGTGGCTGCGGCGGTGGCCGTGGGAGCGGCGTGGCCGTCCATCCAGCAGAAGATGGAGTACAGCAAAGCGGCGCAGGCACTGGCCAATGGCGATTACGGCACGGCCATCACCGTGTTCGGGGAGCTGGGCGACTACGAAGACAGCGCCGCGCAGCTGACGGAAGCCAAGTACCAGCAGGCCCTTGCTGCGCTGAAACAGGGCGACTATGCAAACGCGCTCACGCAGCTGCAGCAGTTGAAGAACTATAAGGACGCCGAGACCCAGTGGAAAGAGGCCAAGTACCAGAATGCCAAAAAGCTGCTGGATGCCAAGAACTACACCAATGCGCGTTCGGCGTTCAGCAGTCTGAAAGACTATAAGGACAGCGACGACCTGTACAAGGAAGCCACCTATCAGCAGTGCAAGGCAGACAAAACCAACGCTACCCAGTATATCAATCTGCTGGACGCACTGGGCGATTACAAGGACAGCGCCGCGCTGCGTCTGGAAAAGATGAGTCAGTATGTGAACGCGAACAAGAACGCGAGTTTCACCGGTACCCGCAAAATATGCTGTGAGTATCTGAAAGACCTGATCCAGTCCGATTCGGCCACCTGGCAGCCGGTCTATAACGAAATGTTCAGCTGGAAGATCACCGATATGTACTGAACACCAGCAAGGACAGCACCGAGCATATGACCACGATCAAATCCGGCAGCCCGGTCTATTTCCATTACACACTTTCCGGCGGTGAGCCCAATGCATCCACAAAACTGTATGACCGCGTAACATGGTCGAATGGAACCCGGGGCAACTATACAAGCTATGAAGGAAACTGGTACAACGACGATACACTGTGGACAGGCTGGACAAAACTGTCTGTGACCGGAAAAGTAACGATCACGGTTTACGACGGCAATAAAAACAAGATCGGTTCCGGCTCCGTCACCATGAAGTAAAAACAGGAGAACCACATGGACAACGAATACTATAAGCGCTACGAGCCCTTCTTCGGCTCCTGGCACATCAAGCGTTTCATCGGTGCGGGCAGCTACGGCAAGGTGTTCGAGATCGAGCGCCGGGATTTCGACATGGTGTTCACCGGCGCGCTGAAGGCCATCACCATCCCGGCGGACAAAAGCGAGTATGAGCAGGTGCTGGAAGCCGGCATGGACCGCGAGGGCGCATCCACCTATTTCCGCGACTATGTGCAGGAGCTGAACCGCGAGATCGCCCTCATGAGCCGCTTGAAGGGCCACAGCAACATCGTGAGCTATGAGGACCACCAGATCATCCCCCATGAGGACGGCATCGGGTGGGACATCCTCATCCGCATGGAGCTGCTCCGGCCCATCAACGACGCACTGCGCCAGAACAAGTCCTTCACCCGGGCCGAGGTCATCCGCCTGGGCACCGACCTGTGCCGTGCGCTGGAAGTGTGCGGGCAGTACAACATCATCCACCGGGATATCAAGCCCGCCAACATTTTCATTTCGGATACCGGCGACTACAAGCTGGGCGATTTCGGCGTGGCCCGCATTGCCAGCGCTTCCACCGGCGCGTCCACCCGGGCAGGCACCGTGAACTACATGGCCCCGGAGGTGTTCCGCGGCGAGAAATACACCGCCAACGTGGACATCTACTCCCTCGGCCTTGTGATGTACCAGCTGCTGAACGCGAACCGGATGCCCTTCTACCCGCCCTACCCTCAGCCCATCACCTTCTCGGCGGCAGAGCAGGCCCGGGCCCGGCGGCTTGCGGGCGAGGCCCTGCCCCTGCCCTCCGGCGCACAGGATGCGCTGGGGCAGCTGGTGTGCAAGGCCTGCGCGCCGGACCCTGCCCAGCGCTTTGCCAGCCCGCTTGCTTTGCGCAAGGCGCTGGAAGCCCTGCCGCAGGCGCAGCTCGCTCCTCTTGCCATCGACCCGCCCGGCGGCAGGCCGGACCCCCTCAACGACACCATTGGCACGCCGGGGCCGGACTGGCACTGGCGCAATGGCCAGCTGGTGCAGGACCCGCCCGCCGACGGCGCGGACCCGGAGGCCACCTTTGACCCGCACCTTTCGCCTGCCCCGGCCCCTCTTGTGGACGAGACCGTGCGGGTGGAAACGGCACAGCCCGCCGCCCCGGCCGATGACCGTACTGTGCGGCTGATGCCCGCAGACGTCCCGCCTGCCCCGGCCCCTGCGCCGGAAAAAGACCGCACCGAGCGGGTGGCCGCGCCCGCCCCGCAGGTGCCGGAAATGCAGGACCCGGACAAGACCACCGTGCTGTTTGCCGCTCAGGCGGAACAGCGCCGCAAGCAGGAGCAGGCCAGACGGGATGCAGAGGAAGCCGCCCGCCGTGCCGCCGAAGCGGAAAAGGAGCAGGCCCGCCGCGCCGCCGAACAGGCCGAGGCCGCCCGCAAAGCTGTGGAAGCCGCTGCCGAAAAGCCCGCGCCCGAAGCGAAGATCTCCCGCCGGAAGATGCTGAGCATCCTCGGCGGCGCGGCCGTTGTGGCCGTGGGTGTCGGTGTGGGCGGTGTGGCCATGCTGAACAAGGGCAAAGCCGCCCCGGCGGCCAGCAGCTCCAGTGAAGCAGCGATAATTGCTTCCGGTAAGTGTGGCGATGGCATCAGTTGGTCTTTAGATGAAAATGGCGTGCTTTGGCTGTCTGGCGAGGGCAAAATGGACGACTATGAAAGCGCAGATGTATCGCCTTGGGCAAAAAAGCGGGGTCGAATTGTGGAGGTGAATTTTGAAAATGGAATCACGACAGTTGGAGGCTATGCATTTCGTAACTGCTCGCGCCTCCAGAAAGTGACTCTGCCTAGCTCACTGCAGTCGATTAAACAGAGTGCATTCAATCACTGCGCAGAGCTGACTTCGATCGAGATTCCAGAGGGAACGGAAACGATTGATGAGTTTGCATTTACCGGTTGTGAAGCTCTTGCAGATGTTACGATTCCGGAGAGCATGAAAACAATCAAACGTTATGCATTCCGTGGGTGTAACAAGCTGAGAAAAGTAAAGACCAATAGCGATTGCATCTTGGGTACGCATGCTTTCCCAGACTATGTGAGTATCAGTTACTATTAAATAAAACAAAAAAATCATCTGCAGCGGTCCCTCCGGCAAAAGCCTGAGAAAGTTTGCTGCAGATGATTTTTGTTTTATGGGGCAGAACCCTCTCAGGCGCTGCCGCGCCAGCTCTCCCGAAGGGAGAGCCTTTTCAGCGGGCGGCCACGGCGATGCCGGGAAAGGGCGTCTGGTTTACTGCTCGTTCTTCTTCGCCAGGTCCTTGGTGTAGAGGGCGCGGGTGGCGTTGAGCACAGCCAGCACCATCACGCCCACATCGGCGAAGATGGCCGTCCACATGCTGGCAAGGCCCAGAGCACCCAGCACCAGGCAGGCGAACTTGATGGCCAGCGCAAACACGATGTTCTGGTACACGATGCGCAACGTGCGGCGGGCAATGCGCATGGCCAGCGCGATCTTAGCCGGGTCGTCGTCCATCAGCACCACGTCGGCGGCCTCAATGGCGGCGTCGGAGCCCAGCGCACCCATGGCGATGCCTACATCGGCGCGGGACAGCACCGGCGCGTCGTTGATGCCGTCACCCACAAAGGCGAGGTTCTCTTTGGGGCCCTTTGCGGCGATCAGCTTTTCGATCTGGTCCACCTTGTCGCCCGGCAGCAGACCTGCATGGTACTCATCCAAGCCCAGCTCGGCAGACACGGCCTTTGCCACCGGCTCGGCGTCGCCGGTCAGCATCACGGTCTTGCGCACACCGGCGGCTTTCAGGCCCTTGATGGCCTGCGCGCTGTGGGGCTTCACCACGTCGGCGATGAGCAGATAACCGGCATACATGCCCTCAATGGCCACGTGCACGATGGTGCCGGTCTCGCTCACAGCGGGAGCCTTCAGGCCCAGCTTTTCCATCAGGCGGGCGTTGCCGGCGGCGACGGTCTTGCCGTCCACCTTCGCGGTGACGCCGTGGCCGCCCAGCTCCTGCACGTCGGTGACGCGGCTGGGGTCGATTTCCTTGCCGTAAGCGGCCTTGATGCTCAGGGAGATGGGGTGCTTGGACCAGCTCTCGGCCAGCGCGGCGGCTTCCACCAGCTGTTCCTCGCTGGTGCCGTTTGCGGGGTGGACGCCGGTCACCTTAAAGGTGCCCTGGGTCAGGGTGCCGGTCTTGTCGAACACCACGATGCCGGTGCGGGCCAGTTCTTCCAGATAGGTGGAACCCTTGACGAGGATGCCGCAGGCGGAAGCGCCGCCGATGCCGCCGAAGAAGCTCAGAGGAATGCTGATGACCAGTGCGCAGGGGCAGCTGATAACAAGGAAGGTCAGGGCACGGTAGACCCAGTCGCCAAAGCGGGCGGGCTGGCCCATGAGCAGCAGCACGATGGGCGGGATAAAGGCCAGAGCCAATGCGCCATAGCACACGGCGGGGGTGTAGATGCGGGCAAAGCGGGTGATGAAGTTCTCGGCGCGGGCCTTCTTCATGCTGGAATTTTCCACCAGGTCCAGAATTTTCGAGACGGTGGATTCGCCGAACTCCTTGGTGGTCTTCACCTTCAGCAGGCCGGTCATGTTCACACAGCCGCTGATGACCTCGTCGCCGGTCTGCACGTCGCGGGGCAGGCTCTCGCCGGTGAGGGCGGCGGTGTTCAGGGCGGAAGCGCCTTCCACGATCACGCCGTCGATGGGCACCCGCTCACCGGGCTGCACCACGATGACCGTGCCGATCTCCACATCGTCCGGGTCCACCTGCTCCAGCTTGCCGTCCTCGCCCTCAATGTTGGCGTAGTCCGGGCGGATATCCATCAGGCTGGAAATGCTCTGGCGGCTCTTGCCCACGGCCACGCTCTGGAACAGCTCGCCGATCTGGTAGAAGATGATAACGGCGCAGCCTTCCACGTAGTCGCCCAGCGCGAAGGCACCCACGGTGGCAACGGCCATCAGGAAGCACTCATCGAAGGGCTGGCGGTTCTTGATGCCCAGCAGTGCCTTGCGCAGCACGTCCCAGCCCACCACCAGATACGGAATGCAGTACAGCGCCAGCTCCACCGGCGTGGGGAACTGGGGCAGCAGCTTGAGGATGAGCACCAGCACCACCGCAGCGATGATGCGGTACAGGGTCTTTTTCTGCTTTTTGTTCATACAAAACTCTCCTTTTTGTGGGATCCTGGGCCGCATCCGCTGCGGCGGGCGGGGGATTTCAACAATTTTTCCCCATAAAAATGGATATTCCACGGTTTTACCCGGGTTTTCCACGCAGTTTTTCCGGCGAAAAAGCACTTTTAGCCGTCTGTTTTGTGGATTTTCCGCAAACAGTGTTGAAAACCGGGTGGAAAGTGTTGAAAACTGCGGATTTTTTCAACACGAAAATGCGGCGTATAAAAAACTCCCCCGAAGGGGAGCGGGGCATTTTGAAGGGAGAAAATGCACTTAAATGTCAAAGATCTCGCAGTCGTCCTCCACCTTCTTGCAGGCGGCCAGAACGTTCACCATGGTGTCGTGGGGGTCTGCGCCCTCCGCGAACTCCACCTTCATCTTCTGGGTCATAAAGCTGACGGTTGCACCGGCCACGCCTGCCACGGTGTTGGCGGCATCTTCCATCTTCTGGGCGCAGCTTGCGCAGTCCACTTCGATCTTGTAGGTCTTTTTCATAATGAGTACCAGCCTTTCGTTATTCTTCGATATGATCCATCCCCATGGAGAGGATGCTGCGCACATGGTCATCGTCCAGTGCGTAGAAAACGGTTTTGCCCTCGCGCCGGAACCGCACGAGCTTGGAATCCTTCAGCACCCGCAGCTGGTGGCTCACGGCCGACTGGCTCAGCTGCACGGCGCTGGCAATGTCCTGCACGCACAGCTCGTTGTCGTGCAGTGCATACAGAATTTTGATGCGGGTGGAGTCGCCGAACACCCGGAACAGATCGGCCAGCTCGTAGAGCACCTCATCGTCCGGCATCTCCACCGGCTGGTGTTCATTTTCCGGCACCGCAGGGGCGGCCTGTTCTAACCCGGTCATTGGCTCATCTCCTTCACATCGACATATGAATGTCTGTTCATGTGTTCAGAATAGCATGCGGAAAGCCCCTTGTCAAGGCTTTTTGCAAAGTTTCCGGGCAAAAAATAAAAATGCAGGTTTTTCGCGCTGAAACGCAAAAAGCCTGCATTTTTGATTTGCAATTAGGGTGCATTTTGGGTGGTGCTTCGCAGGGCGGAGATGTTCTCTTTTGACGGACAAAAGAGAACCAGAAAGGACGGCGGTGCCCGGAGGGCATGAAAGCCCCAGTGGGGCTTTTAAGCCGCAGACCGGTTTGCGAAGCAAATGCCGCGTGTTTAGCGCGGCAAGGGCACGGCGATTTCGACGCGCTGGAGCCGGGCGGGGATTGTTCTCTTTTGGCACCAAAAGAGAACCAGAAAGGACGGCGGTGCCCGGAGGGCATGAAAGCCCCAGTGGGGCTTTTAAGCCGCAGACCGGTTTGCGAAGCAAATGCCGCGTGTTTAGCGCGGCAAGGGCACGGCGATTTCGATGCGCTGCAGCCGGGCGGGGATTGTTCTCTTTTGGCACCAAAAGAGAACCAGAAAAGTGCCAGCGATTTCGACGCGCTGGACCCACGAGAAAGGGGCTACTCGCCCCTTTCAACCCCAAAGAGGATGGGCTCCATACAAAAAAGCTAGCCGCTTCGCTTAACGCTTTTTTGTGTTCCGCCATTTCAAGGCCCCTCAGCCGCTGCGGCGGCAGCTCCCCGCAGGGGAGCGGGTGCGCCCTCTCCGTCACCTTCGGTGACACCTTGTCCCCTTTTTTGTCGCTGCGCGACATCTTCCCCCGACCGGGGGAAGTCTTTCAAAGGGAGAGGCAAGAAGCACTCCCATTACGCCCTTGGCTCCCTTTCAAAAGAAAAGCAAGAAGCGTGCCCTCCACGCTCTTGGCTCTCCCTCCGGGAGAGCTGGCAAACCCGAAGGGTTTGACTGAGAGGGCGAAAGGCTCTCCCTTCGGGAGAGCTGGCGCGAAGCGCCTGAGAGGGTTCGTTCCCCCGCAGGGAGCCAGCGGCAGCAGATACCGTTCGCCGTTACGGCCCCTCCCGTGAAAAAGTAAATCCGAAACAACCGCAGTTGTTTCGGATTTACAAGTATAAAAATAATATTTCCGCTGATATTGTCAGAGCGAAGCGGAGACAATTCTAAATCATTAATGCTTTCTCCGGCCTATAACATACCACGGTAGATACATGATCACCAGTGCTGCCGCGATGGCAGGCAGAAAGCCCAGGATATAATACTTCTCGCCCAGCGCGGCGGTGAACGCGCTGGTGATGACGTTGCCATAGGGGTTGTTCAGAAAATAAAAGTTCGTCTGCAAGGGCTTGTTCAAAAAGTAGATGGGCAGGGCCGAACCGAACAGAAACGCCAGCACCATGGGCACCCGGCGCACGCTGGGCCGGTAGCCGCCCGCCACCAGCAGCACCGGGTAGAGCACCAGCAGGGCATGGATGCTCACCGAGTGCAGGTTGATGAGGGTCCACCAGCTGGGCACGTCCCGCCAGCTGGGGCACAGCAGCGCCAGCATGGCCCCGGGGATGCACAGGGCGTAGAGCTCCTCCTTGCACCAGTTCTGGTCCGTGACGGTGCAGTACAGGCAGACGAACACATTGATGCTGCACAGATGCAGCGGCAGATAGCTCCAGTTCCACTGGCCGGTCAGGGCCATGCCCAGCAGCAGGGCGGCTTCGTCGGCCAGCAGGGCTGCCGTCACGCCCACGAGGATGTGCCGCCGCGTGCGTGCCCCGGCCCGGCGGTACCACACCGCCATGCCGAGGATGAACAGCGCCGACACCGCCAGCTCCACGAGATGCACCGTGCCGAACAGCGGGTAGCACTCGTACCCGGGGCCGAACTCAGCCGCTGTGATGTCGTAGGATTTCCAGAAATCGCTCATCCGCTTCACCGCCTTTTGGCCCTATGATAGCGCGCAGCTCTCCAAAAGGGAAGACTTTTTTGCAAAAAAGCGCAAAAGCGGGTGCATTCTGGGCCGCAGTGTGGTATCTTATAAAATGGTATACACAAATACGCCGCAACGGCGCACAAAGGAGAGGAAAGTATATGACACTGGAAACTGGTATCCGCGGCGAGCAGAGCGTGCTCGTCACCGCGGCCAACACTGCAAAGACCATGGGAAGCGGCACGCTGGACGTGTTCGCCACCCCCGCGCTGGTGGCTCTGGCTGAAAAGACCTGCTGGATGAGCGTGGCCGACGCACTGGGCGAAGGCAATGGCTCGGTGGGCACCAAGCTGGAGCTGGAGCACACCGCCCCCACCCCCGTGGGCATGACCGTCACCTGCGAGAGTGAGCTGGTGGCCGTGGAAGGCCGCAAGCTGACCTTTAAGGTCACTCTGCACGACGAGAAGGGCCCGGTGGGCGGCGGCACCCACGAGCGCTTTGTCATCAATAACGAAAAGTTCGCCGCCAAGGCCGAAGCAAAGAAAGGCTGACGGCAGACCGTGCCCGTTCAGGGGTCGTCCTGCTGTTCCGTTTCCTTCCGTTCCAGCCGCAGCGGCGGCGGGTCGGCTTCCAGCAGCTGCTGTTCGGCACGCTGCTGGGCCTGCTGCAAAAGCTGCACTGCCTGCGCGCTGGCACGGAACAGCTCAAAGTACATCGTTTTATAATCCGGCGCGGTCCACACCCCCTGTCTCCTGTGGGATAGTTTTCCCCGGCAGGGGGCGGTGATGCATGACCGCCGCATTGAAAAAAGAGGGATCGTTATGAAAAACAATAAGAACCTGTCATGGTTCGGTGCGCTGCTGGTGTTTGCGCTGCTGCTGTGGTGCACGGCAGTCACTCCCGGCAAGATCGCCGACCCGTCCACCTACACCTGTTCGGTGTACAGCACCATCTTCTCGCTGCTGCCGCCGGTGATCGCCATCGTGCTGGCGTTGAACACCAAGGAAGTCTATACCTCCCTGCTGGTGGGCATCGCGTCCGGTGCACTGCTGTACGCCAACGGCAATCTGGAGCTTGCCATCAACACCCTGTTCTTCAACGAAGACGGCGGCATGGTGGCCAAGCTTTCGGACAGCAGCAACGTGGGCATTCTGGTGTTCCTGGTCATGCTGGGCATCCTGGTGGCCCTGATGAACAAGGCCGGCGGCTCGGCGGCCTTCGGGCGCTGGGCGTCCACCCATATCCACTCCCGGGCCGGTGCGCAGTTTGCCACCCTGCTGCTGGGCGTGATGATCTTTGTGGACGACTACTTCAACTGCCTGACCGTGGGCTCCGTCATGCGCCCCGTCACCGACCGGCAGAAGGTGTCCCGCGCAAAGCTGGCCTACCTGATCGACGCCACTGCGGCCCCAGTGTGCATCATTGCGCCGGTGTCCAGCTGGGCGGCTGCCGTTACTTCCAGCGTGCCCGAAGGCTCCGGCATCAACGGCTTTACCATGTTCCTGCGCACCATCCCTTATAACTACTACGCCCTGCTCACGCTGGTGATGATCCTGTTCCTTATCTTTACCGGCACCGACTTCGGCCCCATGCAGCTCAACGAGCGCAACGCGAAAAACGGCGACCTGTTTACCACCGCCGACCGTCCCTACGGCGACGACGTGGATGACGGCACCGAGACGAAGGGCCACGTCATCGACCTGATCGCCCCGGTGCTGGTGCTGATCGCGGCCTGCATCTTCGGCATGATCTACACCGGCGGCTTCTTTGAGGGCGTGGACTTCGTCACCGCCTTTGCGGACTGCAACGCTTCGGCGGGCCTTGTGCTGGGCAGCAGCATTGCCCTGCTGTTCACCTTCATCTTCTACCGCGTGCGCAATGTGATGACCTTCCAGGACTTCGCTGCCTGCATCCCCGAGGGCTTCAAGGCCATGGTCAGCCCCATGCTGATCCTCACCCTCGCCTGGACCCTGTCCGGCATGACCGGCCTGCTGGGTGCAAAGTATTATGTGGCGAACCTGCTGGGCAATTCCGCTGCCGCATTGCAGTACATGCTGCCGGTCATCATCTTCATGGTGGCAGTGTTCCTGGCCTTTGCCACCGGCACTTCCTGGGGCACCTTCTCCATCCTCATTCCCATCGTGTGCCATGCCTTCCCGGATGGTGAGATGCTGGTCATCTCCATCGCGGCCTGTCTGTCCGGCGCGGTGTGCGGTGACCACTGCTCCCCCATCTCGGATACCACCATCATGGCGTCCGCCGGTGCCCACTGCAGCCACGTGAACCATGTGTCCACCCAGCTGCCCTACGCCATCACGGCGGCAGCCTGCTCTGCAGCCTGCTATGTCATCACCGGTGTGGCACAGGCATTCCTCGGTGCAAGCGCCAGCCTTGTCACCTCGCTCATCCTGCTGGCTGTGGCCATTGCAGTGGAGCTGGCCGTGCTGAGCGTCATCCGCGTGCGTACCGGCAAAGCGGCAAAGGAAGCTTGACCGAGAAAGCGCAATTTCCCTTTGCGCCGCGGGCAAAACGTGGTATACTTAAAGAAAATGAACTTTCGGAGGCGCACGACCCATGCTGGAACAGGCATTTCAGGACGTATACACCAAATTCAAGCTGCATTTTTACCAGAACGTTTTTCAGCGTTTTGCCACGCGGGAAGCGACCCTGACCACGGTGGAATCCTTCTGCATGGAAGGCATCATGGCCATGGGCGAGCCCACCATTGCCGAGTTTTCGCGCATGATGCAGATCTCCACCCCCAATGCGGCGTATAAGATCGGCAGTCTGGTGAAAAAAGGCTATGTGGAAAAGATCCAGTCCACCACCGACCGGCGCGAATACAACCTGCGTCCCACCCAGAAGTATATCGATTACTACAACATCAGCTATTCCTACCTGCACACCGTAGTGGAGCGCGCCCGCGAGCGTTTCTCCCCTGAGGACTGCGCAAAGCTCGAGGAGATGCTCACCATCGTGAGCGACGAGCTGATGCCGGAACTGGATCTGCCCAAAAAGAACGCAGAATAAGCAAAAAACCTCCCGGTCGCTGGCCGGGAGGTTTTTTGTGTATCGTTACTTCTGCTCTTTATCCACCACCTGGATCTTGCCCTTCTTCCACAGCACATAGGAAGTGAGGATGCCGATGGGCAGCATCACGATGATGAAGATGCCCACAAGGCCGCCCAGCACCGCGCCGTAGCCCGCCAGACGGGCCGCGAGGGAGAGCACCGTCATGATGATGAGCACCGGCAGCACGCCCTTGATACCGCCCTTGACCACCTTATTGCCGCTGGCAGAGCTGGCGAACAGGCCCAGCGCCATGGAGCCGAACAAGGCCGGCAGCAGGTAGCCGGAAGCCGTCTTGACGGCGGGCAGCTCGAACACCGGGCTGATGAAGGAAGCGCACACCGCCGCCAGCGTCAGGATGGCAACGGTCATCAGGGACGAGACCGCCACAGCCACCGAGGCAATGGCTTCACCCTCCGGGGTGTTGGGCTGCTTCTTGGTCAGGTTCATGGCGTTGGCTGCCACGGGCAGCTTCAGGTTCATGATGTTGCCAGTGATAAAAGCCAGGTACGCCGAGCAGCCCAGAATGGGGGTGTAGCTCAGCGCTTCCGAAAAGCCCACCGGGATATAGATGAGCAGGATGGAAAAGGTGTTCACGTTGAACACCTCGCCCAGACTCGGGATGCTGTCGTAGGCGGCCAGCACCACGAAAGGCAGCGCCACCATGTAGATGAGGGCGATCAGGGTGCCCACGCGGCCCCAGCGGTGCGCCCAGCTCTGGAAGGAATCCATTTTGGTCTCGGTCTTTGCTTTGCTCATGTTCCTGCCCTCCTTACCCGAAAATGCGCACCCATGCCAGCGACGAGATCAGGCCGCCCAGCATGGAGAATGCCATCACAAAGTTGTTCAGCCACGCAAGGCCCGGGCGCTTTGCCAGCACGCCCACGCCCACTGCGATGACAAGGCCGGTGATCATGACAGCCGCCTGCACGTTATCCGTGAACAGCAGGATGGGGATGTATACGGAAAACATCACCAGCATGAACACGCCGGAGAGCACGTTTTTCCAGGTGCTGCCGCCGTTATCGGCAGCGGAGCGGTCCACGCTCTTGCACAGCTTTTTGCCGAAGGGCAGCAGGATGAGAAAGCCGCTCAGCATACCCACGCTCATCAGGATCATCACCACGCCGAACTGGCGGCCGGTGGCGCTTTCCAGCATTTCGGCCGAGGATGCATAGCCCAGCACCTGCGCGATGGAGCTGGAGATCATGGTTTCATACGACAGCGAGCCGATGACCGAAAGCCGCCACCATGCCCACACACTGCCCAGCACCGCAATGAGCACGAACAGGCCCACCACGATGGAAAGGCTGGGCACGATGGAAAACACAAGGCTGGATTTGATGACGTTGCTCAGCTCTTTGCGGGTGATGCCCAGTTCCAGGCAGTGGTCGTAGGCCTTTTTCAGATACACCAGCGAGAACGCCGCGATGTAGACAAGGCCGCCGATGACCAGCGCCAGCAAAAGCGGGCTCTGGATGATGTCTTTCATGGTTGCCATGAGATTGTCCCTCCCTCAAATACACTCCGGACGAAAAAAGGCGGGTGTTTTGTGCCCGCCGTCCTTGCGATACGGACAGGATACCGGAAAAAGCCGTGCTTGTCAAATAAGTAACACTAAAGCGCGGGCGGTGGTTTGGGCAGATTTTTGCCGCGAAAACCGGCAAAGAAGCTTTACTGCGTTAAAATAATAAAGTGATGACCGCCGGTCACTTTGCATCCGTTGAAAGTTGCATAAAAAACAAAGAAAAATTTTGTCGTTCTGCTGAAAACAGCGCCCGCCCGGCCCTTGCAAACGCCGTAAAACCTGTTATAATACAAGCATCAACATATCGAAGAAATGGGTTTTTCTGCGGCAGTGCGGCCGCAGCCGAAGGACCCTGCGAGATTTTTGAGGGAAAGACCAATGGAACATGTGACCGAACAACAATTGACACGGCAACAGAGCCCCGTCTGGCGGGCCCTGCGTGCCGCTGCACCCCAGACCATCCCGGTGCTGGCGGGCTATTTTGTGCTTGGCATGGGCTACGGCATCTACGTGCAGTCGCTTGGGCTGCCGGTGTGGATGCCCATGCTCATGGGCACGGTGGTGTATGGCGGCTCGCTGGAATTTGTGCTGGCAAGCCTGCTGCTCAGCGCGTTTTCACCGCTCTCCGCCTTTTTGATGGCCCTGATGATTCAGGCCCGGCACCTGTTCTACGGCCTTGCCATGCTGGAGCGCTACAAGGGCTACGGCCTGCGCAGCTTTTACATGATCTTTGCCATGAGTGACGAGACCTTCTCCATCACCTGCTCGGCGGAACCGCCTGCGGGGGTGGATAAGGGCTGGTTCATGTTTTTCATCACCCTGCTGGACCAGTTCTACTGGGTGGCCAGCGCGGGCCTTGGCGCGGCGATGGGGTCCATCCTGCCCTTCAGCACCGAGGGCGTGGACTTCGTCATGACGGCTATGTTCACGGTCATCTTCCTCAACCAGTGGGAAAAGAGCAAGCAACACTACAGCGCCTTCATTGGCCTGGCCGCACCGCTGGTGTGCCTGGCCATTTTCGGCTCCGGCAGCTTCCTGCTGCCGTCCATGGGCTGCATTTTGGTACTGCTGCTGGCCCTGCGCAAGCCCATTGAAAAAGCCGAGGGCACCGAGCCGGAAGCCGAAAAGAAAAACGAGGAGGTGGGCGCATGACCGCACTTCAGATGGGCCTGACCATTGCGGTGTGCACCGCCGCCACCATGATCGCCCGCTTTCTGCCGTTCGTGGTGTTTTCGTCCAAAGACCAGCAGCCGCCCGAGGTGGTGCGGTATCTGGGCCGGGTGCTGCCCGCCGCCATCTTCGGCATGCTGATCGTTTACTGCCTGAAAAACGTCACTCCGTTTGCGGGCAGCCACGGCATCCCGGAGGCCATTGCTCTGCTGGTGACGGTGGCCCTGCACAAGTGGAAGCACGAAACGCTGCTCAGCGTGGCGGGCGGCACCCTGTGCTATGTGCTGCTGGTGCAGCTGGTGTTTTGATTTTTGAATGAAGCAACAATCTTTTTACAAAATGCAGGATTGACATTTCTGCGGAAAGTACCTATAATGAAAGTGCAGAGAGATCTGCCGAAGACATGTTCGTAGAGCGCGAACCCAAAGAAAGCTCACCGAGAAGATTTGGTCGTAGAACGCGACCAAGTAAAACAAAAGAAACGTTCACCGAGAAGATGGGCCCCTTGAAAAAAGGGGCTTTTCTTTTTGTTTGCAATCACAGGATGTGCAGTATGGAATTTGTATTTTTGACCTCTGATTTTTACACGGACCATCCGGCAGAGCGGTTTCCGGAACTGGAGCATAAGCAGGACAGACCGTATGTTTTGGTTCTGATCACCGTGGGAGCCAACCGTTTTGCGATCCCGATGCGTTCCCATATCTCGCATCCTTATGCGTATATGACCGACAAGGAAAAACGCTGTGGAGTGGATTATACCAAAGCGGTACTTGTTACGGATGAAGCGCGATATATTGAGCAGGAGCGGAAACCGCACATCCGCCCGAATGAGTTCGATGCCCTGCGCGGCAAAGAGTATAAAATCAAATGCGGGATGCAGAAATACATCGAGGTTTACCAAAAAGCCAAACAAAGCGAACTTGCACGGGATAAAATGCTGGTGCGCTGCTCTACGCTGCAATACTTTGAGCAGTTCTTATAAATGCCATTTCTATTGCACTGCAGCATCCCGGGAACATCGTGCTTCTGGTGCTCTGAAAAACGCAAAGCGCTGCCGCGCAGGGGAATTCCTGTACGGCAGCGCTTATTTATTTTGCCGGGAACTGCGCTTCGAAATCCGCAAATTCCTGCGGGCGGGTCAGACACACAAAATATCCCGCCGGGTCGCGATAGATGCCGTGTTTTCCCCGCAGAAAGCCGGGCCGCAGTTCCTTTACCAGAAAATAGTCTGCTTCCGGGTCGTCGGCATAGCGGATGCCGACGGTTTTGCCCGGCACAAAGCCGGAAGGCCCGTAAAAGGCGGGATCGCCTTCCAGCACGGCTGCACCAAAACCGCGTTCCGCGGCTTTCTGCAGTGCAGTGTCCAGCAGCAGGCGGCCAAGGCCCTGCCGCTGCATCTCCGGTGCGATGCACAGCGGGCCGACATTCAGCACCGGCAGGACGCTGCCATCGTCCAGCGCCGCATCGGCCCGGACGGCGGCAAACTGCCCAATGAGCCTGCCGTCCTGTTCCAGCACAAGGGCGAGGTCCGGCACAAAGGCCGGGTCCTGCCGCAGGCAGTGCAGAACAAAATGCTCCATACAGCCCGGGCGGTAAACATTCCAGAATGCATCCCGCACAAGGCTCTCCACGGCGCGGTAGTCGGCAGGCACTTCCTGCCGGATGGTCATTGATGTTTGCTTCATTGGGGTTCCTCCTTTCCGTCTCTGTGCCCAGCGTAACACGCAATTCTGTATAAAAAATGTACCCGCGGCATTTCCGTTTCGGGGAAATGCTGCGAGTACATTGCGGTATCGGGCAAAGCCGTGTCCTTTTTGCGGTTTTGTGCTTACTTGCGGCCGTAAAGAATGCCCATGCCGGAGATCATCCACGGGGTGCGCACATAGCCGGGCACGAAGTCCAGCTTCTGTTCCAGATTGCCGATAAAGTGCACCTCGGTGATGCCCTCGGCCTGCAGCTGCTTCACGAATTCGTCCATGTCGCCGTACAGGCCCTTCTGAGAGAACATGTCCTGGAAGGAGAATGTGCCGCCCTTTTTCACCACACGCAGCGCTTCCCGCACCACGTCGCGCTTGTCCTTGGCGGTGCGCACTTCGTGGAAGACGAAGTTGGAAACGGCAGCGTCGAAGCTCTCGTCCGGGTAGGCCAGATGGGCGGCGTCGCCCTTCTCAAAGGTGATGCGGTCGGCCACGCCCTCGGCCTTGGCATTGCGCTCGCACTGGTCTTTGGCGTAGTTCCACTCGGCACCCCAGTAGTCCATGCCGGTGAGCTGTGCTTCCGGGAAGGCTTTGGCACAGCGGACGGTCAGCGCGCCGGCACCGCAGCCGATGTCCAGCAGTTTGCCCTTGCCGTCCCAGTCCAGATGCCGCACCAGATGTTCGTGGACTTTCGCCATCATGTTGCCCTTGCCGAAGGCGAACTCCTCATGGCAGCGGTACATGTAAGCGCCGTAGGCCAGCAGAATGATGCCGAGGACTGCCAGCACCACTGCCAGCACAGTCTTGTGCAAGCCGATGCCGCAGGCAAGCCCTGCCGCCAGCAGCACCGCGCCGCCGCCGAACAGCGGCGGGAACATCTTCTCCGGGACCCAGTTGCCGTAGTTGGTTTGCGTATTCATCATGATACCTCCCTGCTCGGTTGATATTATCATGTTAGCATAAACAAACCGCACTGTCAATGCCGCGCAGCGGCTCAGTGATAGAAGGTGTCGAAGTTCACCTGCCGGTAGAAACGCTGCTGCAGCTGGTCAAAGCTTTCGCAGTTCTGGGCCAGCAGCCACATGCTCTTGGTCACCACGGCTTCAATGGTCATGTCGTGGGCCTCCAGGAAGCGGAAGCGGTTCTTCACCCGCTTGCCCACCTCGTAAACGCCCACGTCGCTGCCCTCATAGGTGACCTGGGTGGTCAGGATGAGCACCTTGCGAGTCTTGTCGTAGTCGCCCAGCCCTTCGGCAAAGGCGTCCATGAGCTGCTGCGGGATGCCGCCCACGCCAAAGCTCTCCACGATGACGCAGTCGTACAGGCGGAAAATCTCGGGGATGAGGTCGGGGCTCATGCCCGGCGTCAGCTTGAGCAGGAACACCTTCGGGTCCAGTGCGCGGCCGAACTCCACCGGGCCGGTGGGCCACGGCGACGGGATATACCGCACCAGCCGGTCGCCCTGCACCAGCGCCAGCTCCGGGAAGTTGACCGAGGCAAAGGCGTCGTAGCTGATGGTCTTGTTTTTCTTGGCGCGGGTGCCCGCGATGACGTGCCCGCCGAACACCACCATGACGCCGCGGCTGCCCGGGTCCAGCGCGCAGATGACGCTGTCGCGCAGGTTTTTCTTCGCGTCGGTGATCTCGTTGGAGATGGGCTGCTGGGCACCGGTGAGGATGATGGGCTTGTCCGCGTTCTGGATGAGGTACGAAAGCGCCGCCGCCGAGTAGGCCAGCGTGTCGGTGCCGTGGCAGATGATGAAGCCGTCGTACAGGGCGTAGTTCTCCTGCACGGCCTTGGCCATCATGAGCCAGTGCTCCTGGCCGAGGTCGGTGCTGTCGATGCTGCACAGGGCCAGCGTTTCCGGGATGCACAGGTCGTTGAGCTCCGGCAGGTGGGCCAGCAGTTCTTCGCTGGTGAGCACGGGCTTCAAGCCCTGCTGGGTGCGCACGCTTGCAATGGTGCCGCCGGTGGTGATGAAAAGAATGCGCTGTTTGGACATAAAAGAAAGCCTCCGTGGCAGAAAATTCGCAGAAATTCAGGGAACGGAACCAGTATAGCATACTCTTTTCAGCGTGAAAAGCGGCAGGCGGCGGCAAAAAACAAATTTTTGCGACCCGGTCACTGAAGTTTGCGGAGATTTGGTGTATACTAAAGGAAAAAAGGCGGCAGGCATCTGCCGCTTTCAAAAAGCAAGAACGAGGATGAACGTATGCCCAACATTGTGATCATCGGTTCCGGCCCGGCGGGGGTGTCGGCGGCATTGTATGCCGTGCGTGCCGGGGTGCACACCACCGTGCTGACCAAAGGCCCCGGTGCGCTGGACCGCGCCGAAAAAATTGAAAACTACTACGGTTTTGCCGAGCCCATCTCCGGTGCCGAGCTGGAGCGCCGCAGCATTGAAAACGCAAAGCGTCTGGGCGTGAACGTGATCACGGCCGAAGCCGTGGGCCTGACCTATACCGATAAACTCACCGTAGAAACGGTGGGTGCAGATTACCCGGCGGACGCCGTTATCCTTGCCACGGGCGCTTCCCGCGCGGTGCCGCGCATCCCGGGCCTTGCCGGGCTGGAGGGCCACGGCGTAAGCTTTTGCGCCGCCTGCGATGCTTTTTTCTACCGCGGCAAGGACGTGGCCGTGCTGGGCAGCGGCGAGTATGCCCTGCATGAGGTGCAGGCGCTTTTGCCGGTGGCGGGCAGCGTATCCCTGCTGACGAACGGTGCCCCGCTGACGGCACAGTTCCCGCCGGAAGTGAAGGTATATCCGCAGAAGGTGGACGCCATCCTGGGCGAGAAGGTAGTCACGGGGGTGCAACTGTCCGGCGGCGAAACGCTGGCGGTCAGCGGCGTATTTGTGGCGCTGGGCGTGGCGGGCAGCACCGCGCTGGCCCGGAAAATCGGTGCCGCTGTGGACGGGAACCGCATCGTGGTGGACGCGGCCATGCAGACCACCGTGCCCGGCCTGTACGCGGCGGGCGACTGCACCGGCGGCCTTCTGCAGGTGGCAAAGGCCGTGTATGAGGGCGCTTTGGCGGGCACTGAAGCCGCCAAGGCTCTGCGGAAAGGATGAAGCATATGCCGGAAAAAACGAATGACCACCGCGGGTGCCTGGCCTGCGGCTTCCCCTTCTGGGACGACCTGACGCCCGACGAGCAGGACATGCTCTGCCGCTATACCCGACCGGTGCACTACGCAAAAGGGGCCCGGGTGCACAGTCCGCTGGAAAGCTGCGTGGGCATCCTGCTGCTGCGGTCGGGCCAGCTGCGGGCCTACCTGCTCTCGGAGGATGGGCGGGACGTGACCCTTTACCGCCTGTTCGGCGGCGAGGTGTGCATTCTGTCGGCGTCCTGCGTGATGGACTCGGTGAACATCGATCTGTACATCGACGCCGAGGAGGACACCGAAGCCTACTGCATCAGTGCAGGCGTGTTCCGCAAACTGATGCAGCAGAACGTCCATGTGCGCTGCTACGCCTACCAGATGACGGCGGAACGCTTCTCCGACAGCATGTGGACCATGCAGCAGGTGCTGTTCATGAGCGCGGACCGCAGGCTTGCCATCTTCCTTTCCGACGAGCTGGCCAAAACCGGCGGCGATGAGGTGCGCATGACCCACGACCAGATCGCAAAGTACATGGGCTCGGCCCGCGAAGTGGTGAGCCGGATGTTGAAGTATTTCGCGCAGGAAGGCTGGGTGCGCCTTTACCGCGGCGGCGTGCAGGTGCTGGATAAGAAAAAGATGCAGCAATTGGCGAGAGGGCAGTAAAAAAGAGGACGATGCGATGCATCGTCCTCTTTTTACGTTAAACTTTAGCCTTTGCAGCCCTGTTCTTCCCAGTCGCCGAAATCGCTGGCGTCAGCGATCTTGGTGGGGTCGAACTTGCCGGTTTCGTCCCTGGGGGCTTCGGCGGGGCCGGCCTCCACGGGGTTCGGGTTCGGGGCCTCCGGGTCATACACCGGCTTCTCGCCGTCTTTGGCGGGCAGGGTCACCGGCTCATTTGCAGCCGGGGCAGCAGGTTCGTCCGCTGCTTCTGTGGGCGGTTCGGCAGCAGGAGCTTCCGGCGCGGCTTCTTCGGCGGGCTGGGCAGCAGCTGCCGCTTCTTCGGCAGGAGCTTCCGGCGCAGCTTCTTCTGCAGCCTTTTCGTTGGCAGCATCGGAGGCTTTGGTTTCCGCTTCGGCGTAGGCTTCGGCAGTCTTGGCGGCTTCCTCAGCGTTCTGCTCGGCGTCCTCCGGGAACTCTACTTCCTCCACATGGAGCGGGTCTTTCTGGTTCAGGATCTTGTCCAGTGCCACAATGGCAGCACCGGTAACGGCCACCGCAGCGGCCGTGCCAAGGATACGAAACAGTGTTTTCATGCCAGAACCTCCTTGAAAATTCAGTTTAAGAGAACGTTACCACATCGTTCAGCGGCTTTTCGGCGGGCTCCACCGAGATGGCGGTGAGCACCGGGCCCTTGCCGCGGTAGATGTTGTGGAACTTGTAGCCCACCTTGGCGGTCACGCGCACCCAGGCGCGCTGCTCCAGCGCCTTGTAGCCGTCGTAGCTGCAGGGGAAGCCCACGAACTGGATGTCCTGCACGCAGCAGGTCATGGCAAAGCGGCCGGGCACGAAGCTGTTCTTGCCCGCGCGGTTGGTCTGGCACACCTGTGCCAGGAACTTGACCGTCTTGCCGGTGTACTTCTGGGGCTCGTCCTGGCAGTCCATATACCAGATGCCAAAGTCGTCGTCCTGGATCTCGATCACGTCTGCGTTCACATCGAAGGGCAGCGGGTCGGGGATGTCGTCGTAGGCCACGCTGCCGTCGGCGAACTCGTAGGCGATGTCGCACTTGCGGGAAGCCTGACGCACCAGCTTGTGCAGCTCCTGCCGGGCGGCGTCGTTGTTCACGGCCTCAGCGCGGTTGAACACGATCAGCTCACTGCGGGCGATCTTGTCCAGCAGCAGGCTGCGCATGGAGTTGTCGCGGGCGTAGGTCAGGGCGGTGGTGCCGTCAGCGGTGGCGATGCACTGGTATACGATCCAGCTTTCCGGCAGGGCCTCGGCCAGGTCCTGCAGCAGCCACATACCGTTGTACTCGATGACCACGCGGCCTGCGCCGGATTCCTTCTCCAGCTTTGCCAGGTTCTGCGGGTTCAGCTCGGCCTTGTCCTCGATGACCTTCACGGTCACGCCGGGGAAGGCAAACTTTTTGGGGTTATATTCTTCTTCGCCTTCCTCGCAGATCAGCAGCAGGGTCTTGTCGCCGGAGTCGAAGTTGGGGTCTTCAAAGGTCTCCTGAATGAATTTGGTCTTGCCGCTTTCCAGAAAGCCCACGAACAGGTAGACCGGAATTTCTTTTGCCATAAGTGATGGTTTCTCCTTCTTATTTTAACGCTCAGCAGCCGAACAGCTCAGCAATGGCCTTCTCGTTCAGCTTGGAGCCGATGACGACCAGCTTGCCGCCCACGTCAGCACCGCGGGCACGCACTTCCCACTCGCCGGGCACATAGTCGAACTCCAGCCAGCCGTCGGCACCGCCGTCCACGATGCCCTTGCTGCGCAGGATCATGCCGTAATTGCCGGTGTCCAGCTCGGTGAGGGCGTGCTCCACTTCGGCCTTGGTGAACTTGCGGGCCGTCTCGACGCCCCAGCTGGTGAACACCTCGTCGGCGTCGTGGTCATGATGATGGTGATGATGACCGCAGCAGCAGTGGTCGCCGTGCTCGTGGTCATGCTCGTCATGGTCTTCATCGTGATCGTGGTGATGATGCTCGTGCTCATCCTCATCATCGTCGTCGTCGTGATGATGGTGGCCGCAGCAGCAATGATCGTCGTCTTCGTCATCATCCTCGTCATGATCGTGGTGATGGTGATGCTCGTGCTCATCCTCGTCATCGTCGTCGTCATCGTGATGATGGCCGCAGCTGCACACGCCGTTCTCATCGTAGTGATGGTGGTGGTGATGATGTTCTTCTTCCTCGTCCTCGTGGGCGTGTTCCTCATTGGCCTTGGCTGCCATGGCGATCAGCTCTGCCTTGAAGTCGTCCTTGGTGGACATGGCCTTCAGGATCTGCTCACCGGTCAGGTCGTCCCATGCGGTGGTGACGATGGTAGCGGTGGGGTTCTTCTCGCGCAGCATGGCTACGGCAGCGGCGATCTTCTCCTCGCTGGCGGTCTGGGTGCGGCTGAGCAGGATGCAGCTTGCGTGGCTGATCTGGTCATCGTAGAACTCGCCGAAGTTCTTCATATACATCTTGACCTTGTTCACGTCCGCTACGGTGACAAAGCTGTTCAGCTGCACGTCCAGGTGCTCGGCCACGCCTTCCACAGCGCGGGTCACGTCGGAGAGCTTGCCCACGCCGGAGGGCTCGATGACGATGCGGTCCGGGTGGTACTGCTCCACCACCTGCTGCAGTGCGGTGCGGAAGTCGCCCACCAGCGAGCAGCAGATGCAGCCGGCGTTCAGCTCGTTGATCTGGATGCCGCTTTCCTTCAAAAAGCCGCCGTCGATGCCGATCTCGCCGAACTCGTTCTCGATCAGCACGACCTGCTGGCCTGCGAAAGCCTCTTTGATGAGCTTTTTGATGAGGGTGGTTTTGCCGGCACCCAGGAAGCCGGAGAAGATATCAATCTTGGTCATGATTCAAATGCCTCTTTCTTGTAATAGCACACAGAGCCGCAGAGTGCTGGCTCAAAAATCTTACACTCCTATTATAACAAGGCTGTCAATGGGAAAACGGCCTTTTTCAAGAAAAAATTGTAACATTTTTTGCAAATTGGCGGCATTTTGAGGGAGAATGAACTCCCTCAGTCAAAACCTGACGGTTTTGCCAGCCCCCTCGGGGAGGGAGCCTCTGGCGTGCCCGCAAACTTTGCGCTTACGCCGGAAACTGCAAACCCCTCTGGTGAAAAAGTGGTTCAGAAACGCCCGCAGGCGTTTCTGAACCACAAATATAAAAATATTTTTCCGCTGAACATGGCCAGAGCGCAAGCGGAGGCCATTCCAAACCGTCCCGCCCTCGCATTGCAATCTTGTCGTTTGGATGATACAATAAGACACAAGAAAACACCGCCGCCGGGCGTTTTTTCCGGCTTGCGAAAAACAAAAAAGGATGCGATCGTATGAGCATGAATACCGTTCCTGAGCGCCTTGCTGCGCTGCGCGCCGCCATGGCCGCAAACGGCGTGGCCGTTTATCTGATCCCCGTGGGCGACCCCCACGCCAGCGAATACCTGCCCGACCACTACACCAGCCTGACCTGGTTCTCCGGTTTCCACGGCGAAAACTCCACCTTTGTGGTCACCCGTACCGAGAGTGCCCTGTGGGCAGATGGCCGGTACTTCGTGCAGGCGGAAAAGGAGATCGCGGGCACAGAGATCAAATTGCAGCGCATGGGTGAGCCCGGTGTGCCCACCGTGGAGGAATACTGCGCAAACGCCCTTGCCGAGGGCGAAGTGCTGGGCCTGTGCGGCCTGACTGCCGCCACCGCCCTCGTGGGCAAGCTGGAAAAGGCGCTGGCGAAAAAAGGCGCTTCCATCAAGACCCTGAACCTCGAGGATGAGCTGTGGACTGAGGGCCGTCCCGCCCTGCCGGACACCCCGGCGTGGATCCTGCCGAAGGAATACGCGGGCTTCTCCCCGGCCGAAAAGCTGGACCAGCTGCGCGGCAAGCTCAAAGAGCTGGGCTGCACCGCCCAGTTCGTGGGCAAGCTGGATAACCTCGCCTGGCTTTTGAACCTGCGCGCCATGGACATCGAGTGCACCCCCTACGCCATGGCCTACTGCTATGTGACGCCCAGCCGCGCGGTACTGTTCATCAACACCGCCCGCGTCACCCCGGAAGCCAAGGCGGAGCTGGAAGCCAACGGCGTGACCCTCGCGGAGTACGACGATGTGCTCCCCTTCCTCGCCGCCGAGACCGAGCCGCAGACCGTGCTGGCCGAAGCCGCCACCGTGAACTATGCGGTGTATCAGGTGCTGGAAAAGAACCCCGCCCTCACCGTGAAGGACGGCACCGACCCGCTGCTGCTGATGAAGGGCGTGAAGAACGACACCGAGCTTGCCCACATCCGGGAAGCCCACATCCGCGACGCCGTGGCCATGGTGCGGTTCCAGATCGAGCTGGAGAGCCGCCTTGCCGCCGGGGAAACGCTGACTGAGCTGACCGTGGACGAAATTCTGCACAAGTACCGCAGCAGCACCGACAAATTCCTTGTGGAGAGCTTTGGCACCATTGCGGCCTACGGCGGCAACGCGGCCATGATGCACTACCACGCCACCCCGGAAGACCACGCCGTGCTGCAGCCGAAGGGCTTTCTGCTGGTGGACAGCGGTGCCACCTACATGGACGGCACCACCGAC